>RCMY010001005.1_pt1 | contig 39776 bp, 27 predicted proteins | sample 2041341 | NCBI WGS metagenome assembly RCMY01 (sample SAMN09708234, study PRJNA481090) | Marine sediment metagenome, whole genome shotgun sequencing project. | reverse complement strand
ACGAAAAAGTGATACGGCAGGTAGGTTGGGTTGTAAACCCAACAAATCCACAGGCCGTCTGAAACGTTGGGTTTATCAACCCAACCTACGCCGTTGCAAAATGTAGTTTTGTGTAACTTTTTCTTGCATTTCACTATAGTTGTACTGTCTGCGGCTCGCCGCCTTGTTAGCTTACTTTTTTGAATTAGTATGAAACACAGGAAACCAAACCATGCACAATAGCGATTGGCAGCAAGGCTGGTGGCAGCTTGCGCGGCGACTCGATTCGCCCAATTTCGGGCCGCGGCCGGCAGGTGAAGCGGCATCGCTGGTGGTGCTGCACAATATTTCGCTGCCGCCGTTTGAATATGGCAACGGTGCGGTGGAAAAATTGTTTACCAATCAAATCAATCCTGCCGAACATCCTTTTTTCAGCATCCTCACCGAATTGCGCGTGTCGAGCCATTTTCTGATCACTCGTGAGGGCGAAGCGGTGCAATTTGTGTCGTGCAACGATATGGCTTATCACGCCGGCGTGTCGGCTTTTCGCGGGCGCGAAAAATGTAATGCGTTTTCAATCGGTATCGAATTGGAAGGCTGCGATTTTGAACCTTTTAGCGATTTGCAGTATCCATGCTTGGATAAGCTGCTGCGCGCCCTGATGGCGCAATACCCGATCAGCGCCGTTTGCGGCCACCAAGATATTGCTCCCGGCCGCAAGAGCGATCCCGGCCATTTTTTCGATTGGGCGGGGCTGGCTGCGGCCGGTTTTCCGCTGGCGCGCCCGATTGACGCGTGTTGATATGGCGCACGATTTCAATTCAGGGCAAGGCGAAGCAAGGGCATAGCGGTTTAAATCGTGCCACGATACTGTCATGGCGGGCAAATTTCGCTATAATCCCCCAATTAAAGCAAAATCATCCAAACCCTTTCACAGGTTGAAACAAATATGAGCGATATCACCCTGATTATTCTGGTTTTCTGCGCCGCGGTTATCCTCGGCGTGATTGTGTACAATATGTATCAGGAAAACAAATACCGCCAGCAGGTGCGCGAGCAATTCGGCCATGCCGATAAAGATGCGCTTTTGGGCAGCAAAACCGATTTCGTACGCGACGGCAAGCCGCTGGGCGGTGAAGCGGCTCAGCCGGTGCGCACCAAAGATGTGTCCCGCCCCACTCCAAAAGCCGAAGAAGCCGAAGCCATCGCTCAGCCGGCCGCGCCGCAAGCGGCTAAAAATGATTTGTTTGCCGAAAAAGTGGCCGCTGCGGCTGCCGCCAAACCCGATGCGGCGATTGAAGTGGAAGAAGATGATTTTGTCGAGCCGGTGTTGCAGCCCGAAGCCGAAAAAGGCGAAGAAGCCTTTGCTTTCGAGCGCGTAGATGCGCCCGCGCCTTCGCAAACCCGCCTGCAAGGCAAGCAGAAAACGCTGCTTCATTTAAACGATCTTACCAAGCTCGAATTGCCGTGGTTTGACCCGCGCTTCGATTACATGGCCTATATCGCGCTGAGCGAAGCGCAAGAGCTGCACGCCATTCCGCGCCTTTCCAGCCGCCACCGCTTTCAGATTGCCGGCTGCACCATGGACGACCGCTTCCAAATCGCCGAGCCGATTCCGAGCGTGTATTACCAAGGCTTTGTGATCGGCCTGCAAGCCGTGAGCCGCAACGGCTTGGCCACCACGCAAGAGCTGGAGCAATTCGGCGAGCAGGTGAATTCGTTTGCCGAAAAAATGAGCGGCTCGCTTTTGCTCACCGATGTGGAAACCTTCCTCAACGTGGCGCGGCCGCTGGATGAATTGTGCGCCCGTGTCGACCAAACCATCGCCATGCATTTGGTGTCGCGCGGCAGCATCAGCGGCACCGAATTGCGTGCCGCCGTGGAAAACCTGGGCTTCGAGCTGGGCGTGGATGGCGCTTTCCGCCTGCCGAATGAAGAGGGCGAGCCGCTCTTCACCTTGGTTACCCTCGACAACACCCCGTTTACCGCCAGCCTGCTTTCGAGCCAAGCCTATCGCGGTTTCAGCATGTTGTTTGACATCACCCATGTGCCCGCGGGTGAAAAGCAGTTTAACCGTTTTATGGATTTGGCCGTGAAGCTCTCCAGCACGTTGAGCCTCGATTTGGTGAACGACAAGCTGGAAGAATTGTCCACCCAATGGCTCAAAGAAGTGCGCAGCTATGTGGTGGCGCGCCAAGATGAAATGCAGAAAGTGGGCATCGAGCCCGGCGGCAGCTTGGCTGCCCGGCTGTTTTCCTGAGTAAAATATCTGCAAAAAGCCAAGCGGGTGCATGATAAAATGCACCCGTTTTCCATGGGGTCGGTATCACGAATGAGGCAGGGCGTGGCGCAGCCGCACACGCAGTTGAAGCAGCTTCTGCCCACTCGGCTGTGCCATACACCTTGCGCCGGCCTGTATAGTGGAATGCCAGAAAAAGTGATACAAAACTAAGTTCTATACTATGAGGGAGTAGCTTGGGTTGATAAACCCAAGGTTTCAGACGGCCTGCGGGCTTGTTGGGTTTTTCAACTCAACCTACCCGTTTGAGTCACTTTTTCTTGCGTTCCACTATATATATAAGTTTTCATTCATTTCATCACACCAAGATAACAAGAAAAGTTTCAGACGGCCTAAACCTAAACAAGGCCGTCTGAAACCTTCCCCACATTTTCAGACGGCCTAATTCCAAATGACAAACGATACCGCCCGCCGCATCCGCCAGCTCACCGACACGCTCAACCGCTACGCTTATGAGTATTACACGCTTGATGCGCCCAGCGTGCCCGATGCCGAATACGATATTCTGTTTCGCGAGCTCGAAGCGCTCGAAGCGTCTCATCCCGATTTGCGCCTGCCCGAAAGCCCCACCCGCCGCGTGGGCGGCGCACCCTTGGCCGGTTTTGCCAGCGTGGTGCATGCCGTGCCCATGCTCTCGCTGAGCAATGCTTTTTCGCCGCAAAACGAGGCCGGCGCATTTGACCACAGCGAAATGCTCGCTTTTGATGAACGCGTGCGCGGCGGCTTGGCCGGGCAGCAGCCCGAATATGTGATTGAACCGAAATTCGACGGCTTGGCCATCAGCCTGCTCTATCGAGGCGGCGTGTTGGTGCAGGCGGCCACCCGCGGCGATGGTGCCAGCGGCGAAGACGTTACCGACAATGTGCGCACCATCGCCAATATTCCGCTGCGCCTGCACGGCAGCGATGTGCCCGAAACCATCGAAGTGCGCGGCGAAGTGTTGATGCTGAAAGCCGATTTTGCCGCGCTCAATGCACGCCAAGAAGCCGAGGGCCAAAAAGCGTTTGCCAACCCGCGCAACGCCGCCGCCGGCAGCCTGCGCCAGCTCGATTCGCGCATCACCGCCCGCCGCCGCCTGCACTTTTTTGCCTACGGCATTGCGCAGCAAAGCGGCGGCGCGGTTTTAAACACGCATTTGGATGAGCTGCATTATCTGAAAACATTGGGCTTCAGCCTGCCTGAAGGGCACTACGCCAGCTTCGGCAAGATAGGCGGCGTGTTGGCATTTTATGAGCAAATGGCGCAAAAACGCCCCGAGCTGCCTTATGAAATCGACGGCATGGTGGTGAAAGTCAACAGCTTGGCGCAGCAAGCGGCATTGGGCTTTATTTCGCGCGCGCCGCGCTGGGCGATTGCGCACAAATTTCCTGCTGAAGAAGCGCTCACCGTGGTGGAAGCCATTGATGTGCAAGTGGGGCGCACCGGTGCGGTAACGCCGGTGGCGCGTTTGCAGCCCGTGTTTGTCGGTGGCGTAACCGTAACCAACGCCACGCTGCACAACGAGGGCGAAACGCAGCGCAAAGATGTGCGCGTGGCCGACACGGTGGTGGTGCGCCGCGCCGGCGATGTGATTCCCGAAGTGGTGCGGGTGGTGTTTGAACGCCGGCCGATGCAGGCAGTTGCACCGGCGGCTTTTTCAGACGGCCTCTCGTTTGGCAAGCCTGCCGTGGGCTGTGTCGAAAAGCCCGTGCCGCAAATATTGGCACCGGCCGCCTTTCAAAGTGATTTATTCGGCCAAGCCGGGCTGGCGGGCGGCAAAGAGGCAGAAGAAAAGGCCGCAGCGCCGCAATATCCGCAATACCGCCTGCCCGAGCATTGTCCGATTTGCGGCAGCCGCATCGAGCGCGAAGAAGGTGAAGCGGTGGCGCGTTGCAGCGGCGGCATGTTGTGCAAAGCCCAGCGCGCGCAAGGCCTGATTCACTTTGCTTCGCGCAAAGCCATGGACATCGACGGCTTGGGGCAGCGGCAGATTGATGCGCTGGTGGCGCAAGATTTGGTGCACCATTTTGCCGACTTATATCGCCTCAATGTGCCGCTGTTGCAGCAAATGAAAGAAAATGCCGCCGATGATAAAGAGGAAGCGCAAACCGCTTCAGACGGCCTGAAAAAAGCATCGCCCACCAAATGGGCCGAAAATATTCTCGCCGGCATCGAAGCGAGCAAACAGCCCGAGTTGGCGCGCTTTCTCTTTGCGTTGGGCATCCGCCATGTGGGCGAGCGCACCGCCAAAATATTGGCGCAGGCTTTCGGCACGCTGGCCAATGTGCGCGCCGCGCCCGAGCCTGCGCTCGCCTGCCTGCCCGACATCGGCGGCGTGGTGGCGCATTCGGCGGCGCACTTTTTTGCTGACCCTGCCCAAGCCGCGATGATAGATGATTTGCTGGCCGCCGGTGTGGCGCCGCAGCCGCAGCCGATTAGCCTGCCGCCGGCGCAATACGTGCAGCCCGCGCGCTGGCTCGCGCGCCTGCCCGGCTTTAAAATCAGCGAAACCCGTGCGCAGGCTTTGTGGGATTTGGCCGGCAAAAGCATAGAAGGTTTGCTGAACGACAAAGCCTTGAGCGCCGATTGGCAGCAATGGCGCGCGCAAGCGGAAAATCAGGCTTTGTTGCAGGCAATGCAGCAATTTTTAAGCCAAATGCCGTCTGAAAACGAACAGGCCGGCAGCAGCAATCAAAATCAAGCCATTGCCGGCAAAACCTTTGTGCTCACCGGCACCCTGCCCACGCTCAAGCGCGACGAAGCGCAAGCCATGATAGAAGCGGCCGGCGGCAAAGTGTCGGGCAGCGTGTCGAAAAAAACCGATTATGTGGTGGCGGGCGAAGCCGCGGGCAGCAAGCTTGAAAAAGCGCAGTCGCTGGGCGTGGCCGTGCTTGATGAAGCCGCATTATTGGCGCTGCTTAATGCAGCCGTTTAAAGCGCTTGCAAGCTGCTTGGCAGTTTGCCTGCGAAGCCGGATAATACGAAGGTTAAGATTGCCGATTAAAGAGCCGCCCCGCAAAGCAGCGGCCAAACTTTTCCGCCCGGCCAAGGTCGGAGCCATTGAATCAAATATTTTGGAGAAACTCATGAAACCCATCAAAAAAGCCGTATTCCCCGTGGCCGGTATGGGCACCCGCTTTTTGCCCGCCACCAAAGCCAGCCCCAAAGAAATGCTGCCGATTGTCGATAAGCCCTTGATTCAATACGCCGTGGAAGAAGCCGTGGAAGCCGGTTGCACCGAAATGGTGTTTGTCACCGGCCGCAACAAGCGCAGCATCGAAGACCATTTCGACAAAGCCTATGAGCTGGAAACCGAGCTGGCGCAGCGCAATAAAGACCAATTATTGGCGCATGTGCAAGATATTCTGCCGCCCGAAATCACCTGCCTTTATATCCGCCAAGCCGAAGCCTTGGGGCTGGGGCATGCCGTGTTGTGCGCCCGCGCCGCCGTAAACGACGAGCCTTTCGCCGTGATTTTGGCCGACGACTTAATCGACTCGCCCAAAGGCGCGCTCAAGCAAATGGTGGAAGTGTATAACCAAACCGGCAACAGCGTGCTCGGCGTGGAAACCGTCGACCCCTCGCAAACCGGCTCTTACGGCATTGTGGAAGTGGAGCAGCTCAAAAGCTATCAGCGCATCACCAATATTGTGGAAAAACCCAAGCCCGAAGATGCGCCTTCCAACCTGGCCGTGGTGGGGCGCTACATTCTCACCCCGCGCATTTTCGATCTGCTCACCAACCTGCCGCGCGGTGCCGGCAACGAAATCCAGCTCACCGACGGCATCGCCCGCCTGCTCGACCACGAATTCGTGCTTGCCCACGCTTTCGACGGCATCCGTTACGATTGCGGCAGCAAGCTGGGCTATCTCGAAGCCACCCTCGCTTTCGGCCTCAACCACCCCGAAACCGGCGCCGAATTCCGCACCTTATTAAAGCAATACGCCGACAAGTTTTAAAAAAATAAAACAACAAATCAAAGGCCGTCTGAATAAATTTTCAGACGGCCTTTCCTTTTTCAACACATAGTGGAGCGCATAAAAAAGTGACACAACGGGTAGGTTGGGTTGAAAACCCAACAAGCCGTCAGATACCCATTCAAAAAATAATATACAAACAGGCAGCCTGTAGGTCGGATTCTCGAATCCGACACTTATTCGCAGAACAAGGCTCTCATATCGCTTTGGCCTTGCGGCCAAATGTCGGATTCAAGAATCCGACCTACGCGGATGATGCTGCCGAATTGCTTTTATTTTGTAAGGTTATTTTTTTGGATTGGTATGAAACGTTGGGTTTATCAACCCAACCTACGCCGTTGTAGCATGCAGTTTCGTATAACTTTTTCTTGCATTTCGCTATAGCACACAACACCTAATGTGCAGGTACGATTAGCGCAGCGTAATCATACGCACGAATCGCATCCCCGCCGCTCGAAACCCCACCACGGCGCCAGCATACACGCTTGTGAAAAGCCGCACCTAAACCTTCAATTCCACGCGAATCAGCCCGCGCAAGGCATTGCACAACACAATCTCATCCGCCTGCCGCAATTGCGCCTGCGTGATGCGGCGCTCGAAAATGCGCGCGGTGTTTAAATAATGTTGCGAATCGGCCAGCACGGCGCGGCGCATCACGCCGTTGAGAATGTCCAAATCCAGCGGCGGTGTGTGCCATTCGTTGCCAAAGCGCACAAACACATTGCTGCGCCCGCCTTCGAGCAAACAGCCCTCGGTGTTGAAAAAAAGGCTGTCAAACGCGCCTTGCTGCTCGGCCTGCTGCCAGCCGGCATCATAAGCCGCGCGGCGGGTGGTTTTGAAGCGGCGCAGATAATCGTGCAGCGGCAAAGCTTGCGGCGCCATCAGCGCATATTGCGCGCCGTGCAAGGGTGAACAGGCCGCATGGCTCAAATGCAGGCCGTCTGAATCGAGTAAAGCTTTCACACGATAGGGCGCGGCATCGGGCAAGGCTTGCAGATAGCGGCCGATTTGCTGCGCCGCATCCGGCGGCAGGCGCAGATTGAGCGCATCAGCGGCTTGTTGCAAGCGCTCAAGATGCAGCGGCAGCAGCGCACATTGAGCGCCCTCGGCGCGCAGTGTTTCAAACACGCCGAATTCGGGCGCGAGTGCATTGAGAAAATGCGCTTTCCATTGGCATTCTATATATTCGGCTTCGGCTTCGCTGTCGGCCACAATGCCCGAGCCCACGCCGTAAGTGCCTTGATAAAGGCCGTCTGAAAGCGGTTTTAATTGCAAAGTGCGTATCACCACATTGAGCGTGCCCTCAAAGCCCAGGCCGCCGGGGCAAGGTTTGAGATAGCCGATGCTGCCGGTGTAGAGCCCGCGCGGCGAAGTTTCCAGCGCATCAATAATCTGCATACTCATGCGCTTGGGCGCGCCGGTGATGGAGCCGCAGGGAAAAGCTGCCCGAAAAATATCCGCCGCGCTCGTGTGCGGCTTGGCCTGCGCTTCGATGGCCGTGGTCATCTGCCACACGCTGCCGAAGCGGCGCACCTGAAAAGGCGCGGGCACGCGCACGCCGCCGGTGGTGGCGATTTTGCCCAAATCATTGCGCAGCAAATCCACAATCATGATATTTTCCGCACGGTTTTTTGGGTCGGCCTGCAAAGCGTGCGCGCGCGCCTCATCGCCGCCATCGCTCAACACCGGCGCCGTGCCTTTCATTGGTTCGGTGGTAATCAGGCCGTCTGAAGCAATGTTGACAAACAATTCGGGCGAAAAAGAGAGCGTCCAGCCCGGCTGTTGCTTGTGGTCGGGCAGGTGCGCCAGCGCTGCATAAGGCACGGGCTGGCGCAAGCGCCGATAAAGCTGCGCCGGGTGGCCGTAGCTTTGCAGCTGCAAGCGCGTGGTGTAATTGATTTGATAAGTGTCGCCGCGCGCAATCGCCGCCTGAATTTCGCCCACCGCGTGCAGATAATCGGCTTTGCCGGTGTGGCTTGTCGGCGTGCTGATGCCGGCGGGCGCATGGTCGGGATAGCGGCTTTGCAGCCATTTTTCCGGCTCGGCAACCGTTTCGCATTTTCGAAACCAATGCAGCGCCAGGCAGGCATCGGGCTGCGGGCTTAAATGTTGCAGCGGGTGGCCGAAAGCATAATCCGCCCACAGCACCACATGCAGCCCCCGCTGCCAGCCTTGCTGCAACAGCCCATCCAGCCCGTGCAGCGTGTCGGCCTGCAAAAAGCGGCTTTCCACATAATCATCATAAAGCGTGGCGCAATCGCGCACCGCATCGTCGAGCAAGGCAAAATAAGGCATACGGCAGGCAGCAAAATAAAAGCGCGATTATATAGTGAAATGAATCAAAAAGTGCTGCGGCGTTGCCGCGCCTTGGCATGCTGCTTGTGCTGTTTGCGGCCGGCTGCCTTGTGCATCTTCATTCTTCATTTCTCTGCTTTATTTCTCTGCTTTATAGATAGCGCAAAGCGTGCGGCGGGTTGTCACAAACGCAAAACCGCCGCCGCATCAGGCAAAAACGGTAATTCTTTTGTATATATTTGTTAAAAGCGCTAAAATAAGCACATATAAATAGAGACGAAACCACCCAACAAAAGGAGCAGCAAATGACAGCAGACCAACAATTAAAGCCGTATGAAAAAATCGATTTAGGCAATAAAAAAGACCAACTGCAAGTGTTTGAAGAATCTGTGCTCGAGCATCAAGGCCGCAGCAGCGCCGAAGATTCCAGCGTGGCGCCGCTGCCCGAAAACTATCCCTACCGCACCCGCATGAGCCGGCGCGTGTATGAGCGAGAATAGAAAAAGCTGCAAATCGAATTGCTCAAAGTGCAAAGCTGGGTGAAAGAATCGGGTCAGCGCATTGTGTGCATTTTCGAAGGCCGCGATGCTGCCGGCAAAGGCGGCACCATCAAGCGCTTTATGGAGCATCTCAACCCGCGCGGCGCGCGCGTGGTGACCTTGGAAAAACCCACCGAAACCGAGCGCGGCCAATGGTATTTCCAGCGCTATATCCAAAACCTGCCCACCTCGGGCGAAATGGTGTTTTTCGACCGCTCGTGGTACAACCGCGCCGGCGTCGAGCGCGTGATGGGCTTTTGCGAGCCGCACGAATATTTACTGTTTATGCGCCAAACCCCCGAATTCGAACGTATGCTCGTGTCCAGCGGCATTCATCTGTTTAAATTCTGGTTTTCCGTGAGCCGCGAAGAGCAGCTGCGCCGCTTTATTTCCCGCCGCGACGACCCGCTCAAACATTGGAAGCTCTCACCCGTCGATATCCAATCGCTCGACCGCTGGGATGAATACACCGATGCCAAAAACGCCATGTTTTTCCACACCCACACCGGCGACGCCCCGTGGACCGTGGTGAAATCCGACGATAAAAAACGCGCCCGCCTCAACTGCATCCGTGCCTTTTTGCACCATCTCGATTATCCGGGCAAAGACGTAAAAGCCATCGGCGCGCTCGACCCTCTGATTGCCAGCGTGCCCGGCACCACCTTCACCAAAGAGAGCAGCTTCGATGTGCTCGACGATTAAGCCCGATATTAAAGCAGCACATCGAGCATATATATAGAAGCGATAAGCCAAGGCCGTCTGAAGCCTTTCTTTCAGACGGCCTTTACCATAATAGCCTGTAGGTCGGATTCTAGAATCTGGCACCTGTTCGCAGAACAAGCATGATGTATCCCGCTTGAAACATTCCTACCTTGAAAGCCGCCCCGCCGATTCCCATCCAAGCTGTCGCAATGCCCGTTTTAAGCCGCCCACACCCGTTTTCAGCATTAAACAAAACAACAAAATTGCCCCGAGCCGCATCGGCAAGTGCCAAAATGCCACACAAACCCCGATTGTGTTGTAAACCTGCAAATCAAATTACTGATTTTATATCGCTATGATTTTTAAGGGCTTAAATAAAATATGTGGGAAAAAGCACACACTTTTGGGCATAAACTGCCAAGCAAAAGGCGGATAAAGTTTGTTTTTTTACAACGAAGCAATTATATTAGCAGACATGAAATCGCTAACGCTGCGATGAATGCAAAAGCTTGGATGGATTTCATATCACCCCATTTAAGTTTGATTTCTTAAACATAGAAAAGGAATACAGCAATGAAAAAAACTCTGATTGCTTTGACCCTGGCGGCTCTGCCGGTTGCAGCTTCTGCCGACGTAATCTTGTACGGCCAAATCAAAGCCGGCGTTGAGGTTTCTCAAACTAAAACTAAAGTTAATGGCGTTGAGACCAAAAACCACACCGGTTCAGAAATCGCCGATTTCGGCTCACGCATCGGCTTCAAAGGCCACGAGCATCTGGGCAACAACCTGAACGCCATTTGGCAGGTTGAAAACAACGTAAATGTTGCAGGCGGCGGCGACTGGGCCGGTCGTGAATCATTCATCGGTTTGGAAGGCAACTTCGGTAAAATCCGCGCCGGTAAATTGGAAACCCAACTGAAAAGCATGGATTCTCTGGATCCGTGGGAATACAGCAACAGCGCTTTGGGCTTGGGCATGTTCCAACGCACCGGTGAGCGCATTGTTTCTGTGAAATACGATTCTCCGGTTTGGGCCGGCTTCAGCGGTAACGTACAATTCACTCCGCGTGATAACGGTACTGAAGTGCGCGGTGAAGGCGTGACTACTGGTCGTGCTGACGATGCCAGCGACACTTCACGCTACTACGCCGGTTTGAACTATGAAAATGCCGGTTTCTTTGCTCGCTACGGCTTCGGCTACAAAAAATCAGCTTATGTAACACCTAGCGGCGAAAGCAAATCAGGTCAAGCGCATAAAGTAGAAGGTGGTTACGATGCCAACAACCTGTTTGTTGGTTTGGGCTACCAATACACCAATGGTTGGGATAGCTATGACAGCTATGTTGCCAAGTTGAGCAACGATGGCGACTACAGCGCTGCTGCCGATGACAGCGTAGGCCTGAAAGCACATGAAGTGGCTACCACTGTTGCTTACCGCTTCGGCAATGTTGTACCGCGCTTCTCTTATGCCCACGGCTTCAAAGGTAAAGGTGCCGGTTTGACCGATTCAGAGCGTAAGATCACCAAATACGACCAAGTTGTGTTGGGTGCCGATTACGACTTCTCTAAACGCACCACTGCCTTGGTATCTGCCGGCTGGCTGCGTGCTGGCGGCGGCGACAACAAAGTTGAAACCACTGCCGGTATGGTTGGTCTGCGTCACAAATTCTAATCTCACGATTAGCCTTGAAAAAGAGCCTGCTTCGCAGGCTCTTTTTTTATAGCCGCCACCACCGTAGCCGCCGTAGGTACGATTAGCCGCGCTCTGTGCGGCGTAATCGTACGCATGAAGCCTCGCAACCTTCATAAAACAAAGGCCGTCTGAAACCCAACTGCTTTCAGACGGCCTGCTTGATTGCTACGGAACACGTTCGAGCGCATGCGTACGATTACGCCGCCTTTGGGCGGCTAATCGTACCTACGCTGTGGTTGTGGAACACCCTTAATCGCATGCGCACGATTACGCCGCCTTTGGGCGGCTAATCGTACCTACGCTGTGGTTGTGGAACACCCTTAATCGCATGCGCACGATTACGCCGCTTTTGGGCGGTGTGCATACCTACGCTGTGGTTGTGGAACACCCTTAATTCGTATGCATGCCGTCACTCACCAAAATCGCCTTCTTCAATTATGCCGGCCCAATCTTGCGGATAAACGCCTTGCTCGACATAGCGGTGAAAAGTGGAATATGGCCAATCTTTCACTTGCTCAACCAAGCCGTGTTTCAGCGGATTGATATGCACATAATCGAAATGCCGTTGAAAATCTTCTTCATCGCGAATCAAATGTTCCCAATAATGACGTTGCCAAATGCCGCGTTCGCCTGCTTGCTGCCGGATGGGCGAGCGATATTCGGTTAAAGGCAGGCTGCGGCTGAAATGGCTTTTAATCAGCCGCCAGCGCGTGGAATAATTGCTGTCTCCTTGGGGCAAGCGCCAAATGCAATGCATATGGTTTGGCAACACCACCCAAGCCACAATCTCAAACGGATGGCTTGCCCGCACTTTTCGAACCGATTGCCTGAGCAATTCTATTTCACGCACCAATAAATCATTGTGCCTGCGCTGCAACAGGTTGACGGTGAAAAACCACATGCCGCCGGGGCGGTGCATACGTTTGTAATTCGGCATATTGCAAGATGTCGGATTTAATGTGTAAAGGTGATTATAAATGAAAATATATTTAAGCGCTGTAGGTGCGCACGCCGCGCTTTTTGCGGCGTAATCGTACGTATGAAGCCTCACAACCTTCATAAAGCAAAGGTCATCTGAAACCTCAAAGCTTTCAGATGACCTGCTTGATTGCTACGGAACACGTTCGAGCGCATGCGTACGATTACGGCCTGTTGCCGTGCGTACCTACGATGTGGCGGCATTATTTGGCGCGCAGGCGGTAAAGATAGGTGGTTTCTTGTGCACGGGCGAAGGCTAAGGGGTCGGCGGTGTTGAAGGCTTTTTGGTGTTGCGGTTTGGTGTGCAGAATATTGATCACATTTAATGAGGCCGTCTGAAAGCATTGGCTGAGAAATTCGGGCGCCCGCAGGTGCAGGTGCTCGGCTAAATTGGAAATTATCAGCCAGGCTTCGCCGCCGGGGTTGAGGTGGGCGGCGGCACCGTTGAGAAAGCCTCGCAGCATGGCGCTGTCGGGGTCGTAGAGGGCGGCTTCGATGGCGGATGTGGGTTTGGCCGGCAGCCAGGGCGGGTTGCACACGATTAAATCGGCGCGCGCGGCGGGGAATAAATCCACCGCTTCGATTTGCACTTGTTTTTCCAGCCCCAGCCGTTGCAGGTTGGCGCGGGCGCAGGCAATGGCGCGCGGGTTGGTGTCGGTGGCGGTGATGTGCGGCACGCCGCGGCGGGCGAGCAGGGCGGCGAGCACGCCGCTGCCGGTGCCGATATCGAATGCGTGTTGGCAAGATTCGGGCAGCGGCGCCTGCATCAATAAATCGAGATATTCGCCGCGCAAGGGGGAAAACACGCCGAAAGGCACGTGGATTTTGCCGCCGAGCGCGGGGATGTCCACGCCTTTTTTGTGCCATTCGTGCGCACCGATAAAGCCCAACAATTGGTTGAGCGGCAGCAGAAAAGGCGTATCGTTGGCCTGCTCATACACATCGTGCAGTGCGGCGCGCACATCGGGCGCGCGCGGCAAATCGAGCGTGAAGCCTGCGCCGATTTCCACCGCCAGCATATTGAGCAGCCGGCTTTGCTGCGCCTGCTGCATGCGGTGGCGGTGGAAAGCGGCTTGAATATCGGCATCGGCGGGGCGTGTGCTGTTTTTGTGCAAACGCTTTTTCATTGCGGCCAGCACTTGCTTGGCGTTGTGAAAATCGCCGCGCCACACGCTGGCAATGTGCTCACGAGCGTTTTTCAGCACAGCATCGGCACCGGCCTCGTTCACAAAAAGCGCTTGTTTGGGTGGCTTTTGCGTGCTTTCGTTGCGCCAGGGCAGATCATCGTGGCGGCCGGTGGGAATCAAATCATATTTATCAAGCATAGTGGTTTGTCACATATATCGGTAGCCGCCAGTTTACGCTATTTTCAGACGGCCTGTTTGATTCTGAAGAATATGCTCGATTGCATGCGTACGATTACGGCCTGTGGCTGTGCGCGCCTACGCAGCCCTATGCGGTTTCAAGCATATGCCATATATCCAAAAATAGACAATTTGTATATAAAATATCCTAAAATATAAATTTACAATCAAAATAAATAAAATTGTTGCCGTTTTGTCTGATTTAAGTATAATCAGGCTCATCAATCTGTTGGAAAACATTTTTTAGACAAAGGTGCATCATGCAACTGGACATCGACCGTTTAATCGCTTATTTCGGCGGCGTGAATGCGCTGGCCGAGGCGCTCAAGCAGCAAGACCCGCAGCATGCGGCCAGCACGGCGGCTATTTATAAATGGCGCACGCGCGGCTCGCTGCCGCTCAATCAGCTGCAAAAGCTGACGGCGCTGGCCGAAGCGCAAGGCCGGCCGCTGGATTTGAATGCTTTTATGCAGCAACAAACCACTCTGGAGAAACAAAACATGCCCAAAGATAATCGCGTTATCATATTCGACACCACGCTGCGCGACGGCGAGCAATCGCCCGGTGCCGCCATGACCAAAGAAGAAAAAATCCGCATTGCGCGCCAATTGGAAAAGCTGGGCGTGGATGTGATCGAAGCGGGCTTTGCTGCGGCCAGCCCGGGTGATTTCGAAGCGATCAACGAAATTGCCAAAACGCTCACCCGCGCCACCGTGTGCTCGCTCAGCCGCGCCATGGAGCGCGATATCCGCGCCGCCGGCGAAGCGGTGGCGCCTGCCGCCAAGCGCCGCATCCACACTTTTATCGCCACCAGCCCCATTCATATGGAGCACAAGCTGAAAATGAAGCCCAAGCAGGTGATTGAATCGGCGGTGAAAGCGGTGAAAATCGCCAAGGAATACACCGACGATGTGGAATTTTCCTGCGAAGATGCGCTGCGCTCGGAAATCGGCTTTTTGGCTGAAATCTGCGGCGCGGTGATTGAAGCCGGCGCCACCACCATCAATATTCCCGACACCGTGGGCTATTCGGTGCCGCACCGCACCGAAGCCTTTTTCCGCGAGCTGATTGCGAAAACGCCGGGCGGCGACAAAGTGGTGTGGTCGGCGCATTGCCACAACGATTTGGGCTTGGCTGTGGGCAACTCGCTGGCTGCCGTGCTCGGCGGCGCGCGCCAAGTGGAATGCACCATTAACGGTTTGGGCGAGCGCGCGGGCAATGCCAGCTTGGAAGAAATCGTGATGACGTTTAAAACCCGCCACGATGTGTTCGGCCTCGAAACCGGCGTGGACACCACCCAGATTGTGCCCACTTCCAAGCTCGTGTCTACCGTTACCGGCTATCCGGTGCAGCCGAATAAAGCCATTGTGGGCGCTAATGCATTTGCACACGAATCGGGCATTCACCAAGACGGTGTGCTCAAACACCGCGAAACTTATGAAATCATGTCGGCAGAGAGCGTGGGCTGGGCCGCCAACCGCTTGAGCTTGGGCAAGCTTTCCGGCCGCAATGCCTTTAAAACCAAGCTTGCCGATTTGGGCATCGAATTGGAGAGCGAAGAAGCGCTCAATGCCGCTTTTGCCCGCTTTAAAGAATTGGCCGACAAAAAACGCGAAATTTTCGATGAAGATTTGCACGCGCTGGTGTCGGATGAAATGGTGAATTTGTCGCAAGACAACTATAAATTCATCTCGCAAAAAATCAGCACCGAAACCGGTGAATTGCCGGCGGCTGAAGTGGTGTTCAGCGTGGGCGGCGTGGAGCACCGCGCTAGTGCCAACGGCTCGGGCCCGGTGGATGCGATTTTTAAAGCCATCGAGAGCGTGGCCGATAGCGGCGCCGTGTTGCAGATTTATTCGGTGAACGCCGTTACCGAAGGCACCGAGAGCCAGGGCGAAACCACCGTGCGCCTGGCGCGCGGCGGCCGCGTGGTGAACGGGCAGGGCGCAGATACCGATGTGTTGGTGGCCACTGCCAAAGCCTATCTTTCTGCTTTGAGCAAGCTGGAATTCGGCACCGAAAAATTGAAAGCGCAAGGCAGCGGGATTTAATTGTTGTTGCTGAATCAAAGGCCGTCTGAAATTTTTTCAGACGGCCTTTTTTCATGCGTATAGTGAAATGCAAGAAAAAGTGACACAAAACTATGCACTATAACGGAGTAGATTGGATTGATAAACCCAAGGTTTCAGACGGCTTGTGGATTTGTTGGGTTTACAACCCAACCTACCCGCTTTTTCAGACGGCCTTTTTTCATGCGCATAGTGAAATGCAAGAAAAAGTGACACGAAACTGTATTTTGCAACGGCGTAGATTGGATTGATAAACCCAAGGTTTCAGACGGATTGTGGATTTATTGGGTTTTCAACCCAACCTACCCGCAATATCAAAGGCCGTCTGAAATTTCAGACGGCCTTTGATATTGCGGTGTTTACAGCGCGGATGCTTCTTTGGCCAGCTTGGTGATGGCGGCCCAATCTTTGTTTTGCACGGCTTCTTTGGGGGTGAGCCATGAGCCGCCTACGCACAATACGTTGGGCAGGGCCAAGTATTCAGGCGCGGTTTCGAGGCTGATGCCGCCGGTGGGGCAGAAGCGCACGTCGGCAAAGGGGCCGTAGAGGGCTTTGAGCATGGCTTTGCCGCCCACCACTTCGGCGGGGAAAAGTTTCATGGTGTTAATGCCGTGCTCCAGCGCCAGCATCAGCTCGCCAGGAGTGGCAATGCCGGGAATCACGGCGATGCTGCTTTTTTCTGCGGCTTTGGCGAAATTGATGTTGAAGCCGGGGCTGATGGCAAAGACAGCGCCTGCATCGGTGACGGCTTTGAGTTGCTCGCCGTTGGTTACGGTGCCGGCGCCGACAATGGCATTGGGCACTTCTTTTTTGATTTGGCGGATGGCTTCGAGGCCGGCGGCGGTGCGCAAGGTGATTTCCAAGGTGGGAATGCCGCCTTCAACAAGGGCGTGCGCCAAATCTACGGCGGTTGAAAGATCGTCGATGGCGATAACGGGCACAACTTTGCCGGCGGTGAGGATTTCGCGTGGGGTCATGAGGTTCTCCAATGTAAAAAATAATGCGGGTGGGTTTCAGACGGCCTGTTCATCATAAAAGGCCGTCTGAAAAAGGTTTAGGCAAAGTCGCCACCGAAGCTCATGGCACCGGTTTCGGCGCTGCTGCTGAGACTGCGGAAGCCGGCGAAAAGCTCGCGGCCGGTGCCGTGGGCGTTTTTGCGCAAATCGGCATGGGCGTGTTCGCGCGCCAGCCATTCGGCTTCGTTGATCAGCACGTCCAGCTCGCCTTTTTCGGCATCGAAGCGGATGAGGTCGCCGGTGCGGATTTTGCCGATGGCGCCGCCGAGCAGGGCTTCGGGGCTCATGTGGATGGCGGCGGGCACTTTGCCCGATGCGCCCGACATGCGCCCATCAGTGACCAGCGCCACTTTGAAGCCGCGGCTTTGCAGAATGCTCAGCTGCGGAGTGAGCTTGTGCAATTCGGGCATGCCGTTGGCACGCGGGCCTTGAAAACGCACCACGGCGATAAAGTCGCGCTCCAATTCGCCGCGGTCGAATGCGGCCAACACATCGCGTTGGTCGTCAAACACAATGGCCGGCGCTTCAATCACGCGGTGCTCGGGCGCGACGGCGGATACTTTGATGACGCTGCGGCCGATGTTGCCTTTCATCAGGCGCAGGCCGCCATCGGCAGAGAAAGGGTTGGCGGCGGTGCGGATTACGTTGTCGTCGCCGCTTTGGGCAGCCGCATCGCGCCATTCGAGCTTGCCCTCAATCATAAACGGCTCTTTGGTGTAGGCGCGCATGCCGTGGCCGACCACGGTGTCGACATCTTCGTGCATCAGGCCGGCATCAAGCAGCTCGCGAATCACGAAAGCGAGGCCGCCGGCTGCGGCGAAATGGTTGACATCGGCTTTGCCGTTGGGATACACGCGGGTGAGCAGCGGAATGATGTCGGAAATTTCATTGAAATCGTCCCAGTTTACGATAATGCCGGCGGCGCGGGCAAAGGCCACTACGTGCATGGTGTGGTTGGTGGAGCCGCCGGTGGCCATCAGGCCGACAATGGCGTTGACGATCGATTTTTCGCTAACCATTTCGCCCACCGGCAAAATGGTGTTGTGTCTGACGGCGGTGGCGATGTGGGCGGCGGCGGCGCGGGTGAGCGCTTCGCGCATGGGAGTGTTGGGGTTGACGAAGGCGGTGTTGGGCATGTGCAAGCCCATCATTTCCATCATCATTTGGTTGGAGTTGGCGGTGCCGTAGAAGGTGCAGGTGCCCGGGCTGTGGTAAGAGGCCATTTCGCTTTCAAGCAGCGCATCGCGGCCGACTTTGCCCTCGGCAAACAATTGGCGGGTTTTGGCTTTTTCATCATTGGAAATGCCGCTGGTCATCGGGCCTGCGGGCACGAAAATGGCGGGCAGGTGGCCGAAGCTCAACGCGCCGATCAATAAGCCGGGCACGATTTTGTCGCACACGCCCAAATAAAGGGCGGCATCAAACATTTGGTGCGAAAGCGCCACGGCGGTGCTCATGGCAATCACATCGCGCGAAAAGAGCGACAATTCCATGCCGGTGTAGCCCTGGGTGATGCCGTCGCACATGGCGGGCGTGCCGCCGGCAAATTGGGCGGTGGCGCCGTGTTTGAGGGCTTCTTCTTTAATCCAGGTGGGGAAAATCTGCAGCGGCTGGTGGGCGGATACCATGTCGTTATAAGCCGACACAATGCCCAGATTGGGGGTTTTCTCTTGCTGCAATTCGATTTTCACCGCGTGGGGGGCAGCGGCAAAAGCGTGTGCCAGATTGGTGCAGCCCAATTGGCTGCGCTCGAGGCGGCCGGCATGGTGGGCGGCGCGGATGCGCTCCAAATAGGCGGCGCGGGTGGGGCGGCTGCGCTCGATAATGCGTTGGGTTACGGCAGCAAGGATGGGGTGGAGGGTGGGCGTGTTCATTATTGTGTGCCTTTCTGGCTGGATATCGTGAAAGGGCAGGCAGCCGAGGGGTGGGGCAGGCCGTCTGAATGGCTTTTTCTATAGGATGATTATAATACGGATGAATGTTAAATTGTAGTTAAATTACATAACGAAAGTTGAACCAAATCAAACTTTATTTTGTAGCTTTGTAACATAATAGGCGCGAAAGATGACGCTAGTTTTATCTAAGTCAAATAATTTTCGCGAAACCGCATAGACAAAAGTTGTAGTGGCGTGTAGGATTGCTACGACTTGCACAGCGCCTGTAGCGATAGGCGGGAATGTGTAAAACCGAATTTAAGTATCTGTAGTTTAATATAAAATCATAATGCCTAACAGATAAACACACAAAATTTTTATTACGATGGCGCAAGCCGTTCAGATTAGATGGAAGATGAAAAATGAGTAAACAAGCGAATTTTGATTTGGTGTTGTTTGGTGCAACCGGCGATTTGGCCATGCGCAAATTGCTGCCCTGCCTTTATCAGGCGCATGCCGCCGGCCTGCTCAACCCCGAAGGGCGTATTTTGGGTGTGAGCCGCAGCGATTTCACCACTGCGCAATTTCTGCAAAAAGTGGAAAGCGATTCCAAAATCCACATCAAAACCCATTTCAGCGATGAATTGTGGGCTTCTTTCATTGCCCGCATCCAATATTTAATGGTGGATGCCACCCGCCCCGAAACCTTCAAAGCCTTGGGCGAAGCCGTGGCCGAGCGCCCCGACACCGATAATGTGGTGGTGTATCTTTCCACCGCGCCGAAATTCTTCACGCCGATTTGCCAAAACCTGGCCGACATCGGCCTCAACAGCAGCAAAGTGCGCGTGGTGCTGGAAAAACCGCTGGGCACCGACCTGAAATCTTCGCAAGAAATCAATGCCGCCGTGGGCGCATTCTATCAAGAAGACCAAATCTACCGCATCGACCATTATCTGGGCAAAGAAGCGCTGCAAAACCTGCTGGCGCTGCGTTTTGCCAACGTGGTGTTTGAGCCTTTGTGGAACAACAAATATGTGAAAAGCGTGCAGCTGACCATTGCCGAAGAGCTGGGCGTGGAAGAGCGCGGCGAGTTTTACGACATCACCGGTGCTTTGCGCGATATGGTGCAAAACCACTTGATGCAGATGCTGTGTATGACGGCTATGGAAGCGCCGGCCAGCCTCGATGCCGATGCCGTGCGCGATGAAAAACTCAAAGTGGTGAAATCGCTCAAGCCGCTCACTTCGGCCGATGTGGATGAAAACGTGGTGCGCGGCCAATATATTGCCGGCGAAAAAGAAGGCAAAGCCTTGGCAGGCTATTTGAATGAGCACCAAGTGCCCGCCGGCAGCCACACCGAAACCTATGTGGCGATTAAAGCCGAAATCGACAACGCGCGCTGGGCGGGTGTGCCTTTTTATCTGCGCACCGGCAAACGCATGGCCGGCAAAGTGGCCGAAATCGTGTTGAATTTCCGCGATTTGGACAGCCATATTTTCGAAGGCAGCCATGCCGCGCCCAACCGCCTGGTGATTGAATTGCAGCCCACCGAATCCATCCGCCTCTACACCCAAGTGAAAACCCCGGGTGCGGGCAATCATGTGGAAACGGCCGCGCTGAGCCTGGATTTGGGCAAAGCCGTTGCCGGCCGCCGCGCCGAAGCTTACGAGCGCCTGCTGCTGGATGTGATCAACGGCAAGCTGGCCTTGTTTAACCGCCGCGACGAATTGGAAGCCGCTTGGGAATGGGTGATGCCGATTATGGAAAATTGGGCGCAAAGCCCGACCCCGCCGCACGGCTATGCCGCCCACAGCTGGGGCCCCGAAGCCGCCCGCGAACTGCTGGCGCGCAACGGCGATCAATGGCACGAAGCGCAATAAGGCTTTCAGACGGCCTTTGGCAATAAACAAAAGAAAAGGCCGTCTGAAAAAAAGTAAAACCAACCACAAGGATTATGCCATGAGCACTCAATGGTATCCGCATGAAAACGCCGCCGCTTCAGCCGCCGCGCTGGCCGATGCCGTGGCTGAAACGCTGCAAGATGCGCTGGATAAAAAAGGGCAGGCCGTGTTGGCCGTGTCGGGCGGGCGCTCGCCGATTGCTTTTTTTGATGCGCTTTCGCAAAAAGATTTGGATTGGCAAAATATCGGCATCACGCTGGTGGACGAGCGCATCGTGCCCACCGATCACACCGACAGCAACACCGGCCTAGTGCGCGAATATCTGTTGAAAAACAAAGCCGCCGCCGCGCATTGGATTCCGATGGTGGCTGATGGCGCTGATGAGGCCGCGCTGGCCGACAGCGAAAAAGCGGTGGCTTTTGCGCTGCAGCATTACCGGCAGCCCGATGCGCTGGTGCTGGGCATGGGTGGTGACGGCCACACCGCTTCGCTGTTTCCACAGGCACCGCAGCTCGATAAAGGCTTGGATCCGGCCTATGCCGAGCCGCTGCTGCACACTTCGCCCGTAACGGCACCGCACGAGCGCATCAGCATGACGCTCGAGGCGGTGGCCGCCACGCCGGCGGTGTTTTTGGCCATACAGGGCACGGAGAAAAAAGCCGTATATGAAGCGGCTGCCGCCCAAACCAGTAAAACCTATCCTTTAAGCTTTGTGCTTAACCATAAAAAGGTAACTTGCCATGTCTACTACGCAAACTAAAGAAACCGTTTCATGGCCGCGCTTGGTGGCCGATATCGGTGGCACCAATGCCCGCTTTGCGCTGGAAACCTCGCCGCAGCAAATCGAAAAAGTAGAAGTGCTGCCGTGCAACGATTACGACACCGTGGTAGACGCCATTCGCGAATACCTGAGCCGTGTCGGCAATCCGGCCATCAGCCATGCCTCTATCGCCATTGCCAACCCGATTTTGGGCGACTGGGTGCAGATGACCAACCACCATTGGGCCTTTTCGATTGAAACCACGCGCCAGGCGCTGCATTTGGAAAACCTGATTCTGCTCAACGACTTCACCGCGCAAGCCTTGGCGATTACCAAGATGCCGAAAGAAGAGCTGGTGCAGATCGGCGGCTTCAAAAAAGTGCCCGATGCGCCCAAAGCGGTGATCGGCCCGGGCACAGGTTTGGGCGTGAGCGGCCTGATCCCGAGCAAATCGGGCTGGGTGCCGCTGGCGGGTGAGGGCGGCCATGTGAGCTTTGCTCCGTTTGACGATGCCGAAATCATGATTTGGCAATATGCCAAGAAAAAATACGGCCATGTGTCGGCCGAGCGCTTTTTGAGCGGTGCCGGCTTGGTGCTGATTCACGAAGCTTTGGCCGCGCGTGAAGGGGTGAAGCGCCAAAAACTCACGCCCGCGGAAATCAGCGACCGCGCCCTGAGCGGATCTTCGCCGCTTTGCCGGCTCACGCTGGATATTTTCTGCGCCATGCTGGGCACGGTGTCGTCCAACCTCGCGCTCACGCTGGGCGCCAGCGGCGGCGTGTATTTGTGCGGCGGCATTATTCCGCGCTTTATCGATTACTTTAAAAATTCGCCGTTTCGCAACCGCTTTGAGAGCAAAGGCCGCTTCGATGCTTATCTGGCCGCGATTCCGGTGTATATCGTGTTGAGCAAATATCCGGGCATTTCCGGTGCTGCCGTGGCGCTGGCCAATCATTTGGGTGAGGTGGACGAAATATCGGCCGAGCCGGAAAAAGAAGCCGCTGCACCGGTGGCCGCCCAAAAAGCAGCAGCCGGCAACGAAAACGCATAAATGCGTTCAACATTACGCAAACAAACAATAACATCCGATAAATAGAGTAGAAACAGGCAGTATGGTTTTCAGACGGCCTATCCTCATCAAAAGGCCGTCTGAATACCCTTTCATAAACATGCCGGCAGGCTTGCTGCTTGAATAGCGTGCTTATGAAAGGGTATAGAAGGCCATGAATCGTTGCCGGTTTGTTTAAAACACAGTCAGGAAACAAGATGATGTTAAGTAAAATCAGCGAAGCTTTAGCCAATTTGTCAGGCGCAGAGCGTAAAGTGGCCGAATGTGCGCTGGCCGAGCCCAAATGGTTTGTGCATGCGGCCGTGGCCGAAATTGCCGAGCATGCCTCGGTGAGCCAGCCCACGGTTATCCGTTTTTGCCGCAGCTTGGGCTATAAAGGCCTGCCCGAGTTCAAGCTTTCTTTGTCGGCCAGCATCGGCCACGAAGGCATGCCTTATGTGCATGAAGAGCTCAATGCCGACGACGACATGGGCGGTGTGATGGAAAAAGTGCTCGGCAACACCGCCGCCTCGATTTTGGGCGCACGCCGCTCTTTGAAAGAAACCGATCTGGAAAACGCCATTGCCATGCTCTCGCATGCGCGGCGCATCGAATTTTACGGCGTGGGCAATTCCGGCATCGTGGCGCAAGATGCGCAGCACAAATTTTTCCGCTTCGGCATTTCCACCGTGGCTTATGTCGACACCCATATCCAGCTGATGGCCGCATCGGTGCTCAGCGATCAGGATGTGTTGGTGGTGATATCCAATTCAGGCTCATCGATTGAAGTGCTCGATGCGGTGAGCATTGCCAAAGAAAACGGCGCGGCGGTGATTGCCATCACCCGCGCCGATTCGCCGCTCTCGCAGCTGGCCGATTGCGTGCTCAGCGTGATGCCGCAGGAAGACACCGAGCGCTACACGCCGATGGTAACACGCCTGCTGCAACTGGTGGTGATCGATATTCTGGCCATCGGCCTGGCGCTGCGCATGGGTGAAACGGCCAGTTTGCAGCTTGAGAAGAGCAAACGCAGCATACACACCAAACGTTTGGAACACGAGAAAGAAGATTCATAATGAAACTCTTGCAAGAATTGCCCGCCTGGCGCGAATTGTGGCAGCATTTTGATGCCACCAAGTCTGACCATATGCGCGAATTGTTTGCCACCGACCCGGGGCGCGCCGAGCGCTATTGGCTGGAGGTGGGCGGCCTGAAAGTGGATTATTCCAAAAACCGCATCACCGATGAAACCTTGGCGCTTTTGATGAAGCTGGCACGCGAAGCCGGCCTGCCCGAGCGCATGAAGCAGATGTTTCGCGGTGAAAAAATCAACACCACCGAAAACCGCGCCGCGCTGCATGTGGCGCTGCGCAACCGCACCAATGCGCCGATTTTGGTGGACGGCGAAGATGTGATGCCGCAGGTAAACCATGTGCTGCACCGCATGGGCGAATTCGCCCACGAAGTGCGCAGCGGCGATTGGCTGGGCTATACCAACCAAGTGATCACTGATGTGGTGAATATCGGCATCGGCGGCTCGGATCTGGGCCCTTTGATGATGTGCACCGCGCTCAAGCCTTTCGGCCATCCGCGCCTCAAAATGCATTTTGTGTCGAATATCGACGGCTCGCAGCTACGCGATGTGCTGGAAAAGGTGCACCCCGAAACCACACTGTTTGTGGTGGCTTCAAAAACCTTCACCACACAGGAAACCCTCACCAATGCGCTCACCGCGCGCGAATGGTTTTTGAAACACGCCGACGACAAATCGGCCGTGGCCAAGCATTTTGTGGCCGTTTCCACCAATAAAAAAGCCGTGGCCGAATTCGGCATCGACACGGCCAATATGTTTGAATTTTGGGATTGGGTGGGCGGCCGCTACAGCTTGTGGTCGGCCATCGGCCTGCCGATTATGCTTTATTTGGGCGAAGAAAACTTTATCGAAATGCTCAACGGCGCCCATTTGATGGACCAGCATTTTATCAATGCGCCGTTGGAAGAAAACCTGCCGGTGCTCTTGGCCATGATAGGCGTGTGGTATATCAATTATTACGGCGGCGGCAGCCATGTGATCGCCCCTTACGACCAACACTTGCACCGCCTGCCCAAATTTATCCAGCAGCTCGATATGGAGAGCAACGGCAAGCAGGTAACGCTCGACGGTGAAGCTGTGGCCTGCGAAACTGCGCCGATTATTTGGGGCGAAACCGGCATCAACGGCCAGCATGCTTTTTTCCAGCTGCTGCACCAAGGCACGCACATCACCCCGATTGATTTGATTGCTTCGCTGGAAAAACGCAGCAATCTGCCCGGCCACCATGAAATTCTGCTGGCCAATGTGTTCGCCCAGGCCGAAGCCTTTATGCGCGGTAAAACGCCTGATGAAGTGCGCATCGAGCTGAAGGCGCAGGGCATGGATGAGGCGCACATCGAAGCTTTGGTGCCGCACAAAACCTTTTCCGGCAACCGCCCGAGCAATCTGATTTTGCTCAATAAAATTAATCCGCGCAATATGGGCAGCCTGATTGCGCTTTATGAACACAAAACCTTTGTGCAGGGTGTGATTTGGGGCATCAACAGCTTTGACCAATGGGGCGTGGAATTGGGCAAGCAATTGGCCAAAACCATTTTGGCCGAGCTCACCGGAGAAACGCCGGTGCAGCCGCACGACAGCTCCACCGAGCATTTAGTGCGTCTTTACCGCAACGCCAATTGCGATAAAGACGGCGCGTGCTGATTTTTTCCACGTTTATTTGAGCTGGGTCAAATAATGGAAAGGCCGTCTGAAAGCGTGATATCCAATATGCTTCAGACGGCCTTTAAGTAATTGATTGCGGTAATAAAATAACAGTATGAAAATTTCAAAAACGGCAGTATGATGCAGGCCTGATTTAACGTAAGTTAACTTCAAACACTCAACAATTGTAACAAAAGTAACAAAAGTAAGATTCTAACTAACCCAAATAAAGGCAATCAAAATGTCTACGCAATCACAAAATCAAAGCAACAACACCGCTTTGTCGGTGTTGACCGCGCTGTTTTTCATGATGGGTTTCATCACCTGCATGAACGACATCCTGATTCCCCACCTGAAAGCGATTTTCGACCTGACTTATTTTCAGGCCATGCTGATTCAGTTCTGCTTCTTTACCGCTTACGCCATCATGTCGATGCCGATGGGCAAGCTTGTGGAAAAGGTGGGCTATAAAAACGGCGTGATCGGCGGCTTTTTGCTCACCGCCGTGGGCTGTTTGCTGTTTTATCCGGCTGCCGGCAGCGCCTCTTACCCGACCTTTTTGGGCGCGCTGTTTATCTTGGCTTCAGGCGTAACCCTGCTGCAAGTGGCGGGCAACCCTTATGTAACGCTGCTGGCCAAGCCCGGCAAAGAATCGTCTACCCTCACTTTGGTGCAGGCCTTTAACTCTTTGGGCACCACCGTGGCACCGCTTTTGGGTTCGGCGCTGATTTTATCCGATGCCGCCACTCAAGCCACCGCCACCCAGGCCGAGCAAATCGCTTCGGTGCAGATTCCTTATTTGGGTTTGGCCGGTTTGCTGATTTTGCTGGCGCTGTTTGTGAAAATGATCAAGCTGCCCGATGCGCGCAAAATTGCCGAAGCTGAAACCGAACACAACCACGACGGCAAAACCAGCGTGTGGCAATACAAACATTTGGTGTTGGGCGCGGTGGGCATTTTCTGCTATGTGGGCGCGGAAGTGTCTATCGGCTCGCTGCTGGTGAGTGTGATGGAAGTAACCGCCGGCCTCGACCACGCCACCGGTGCCAAATTCCTGGCGCTCTATTGGGGCGGTGCCATGGTGGGCCGTTTCTTGGGCTCGGCCGTGATGAACAAAATCGCGCCGCACAAATACCTGGCCTTTAACGCCTTGATGGCCGTGGCGCTGATTACCATCGCGATTTTGGCCAACGGCGGTGCGGTGTCGATGTGGGCGCTGATTGCCATCGGTTTTTTCAACTCGATTATGTTCCCCACCATTTTCTCGCTGGCCACCAAAGGTTTGGGCAAATTCACCGGCATCGCATCCGGCGTGATCTGCACCGCGATTGTGGGTGGTGCGATTGTGCCGGTGGTGCAGGGCTTTTTCGCCGACCATATCGGCTTGCTGCTCTCGTTTGTGGTGTCGGCCGTGTGCTACCTCTACATCGTATTCTTTGCGGTGAAAGGCCATAAAGCCGACGAAGCTTCCGCATAAGCACTATCAAACACACAGGCCGTCTGAATGTTCAGACGGCCTGTTTTACGTTACAATACGCAATTTAACGCTTGTAAAGCCGCTGTAATACCAATCCAAAATAACCTAACTTCGTTGTCTCGCCTTGCCGTACTATCTGTACTGTCTGCGGCTCGCCGCCTTGTTAGCTTACTTTTTTGAATTGGTATAATATTTGGGCGGCTCGGAAAACCTTATGTTTAGTGAACGCCCTTTATTGGAAATGTCGCGCCCTGAAGCTTTTGCCGTGGCCGCCGTGCTCGTGGCTGCGATGGGCTACAGCATTATCTCGCTCGGCTGGCTGCCGCATATGGCCATACTCACCGCCATTGTGGTGCTGCTGGCCTACGGCCTGCTGCGCAAAGTGCGCTACGCCGGCATGCAGCAGCGCATGGCCGGCGCGGTGGCGCAGGGCATGGGTGCGCTTTATCTCTTTTTCTTTATCGGCCTTTTGGTGAGCGCGCTGATGATGAGCGGCGCCATTCCCACGTTGATGTATTACGGCTTCGGTTGGATTTCACCGGCTTATTTTTATTTGTCGGCCTTTATTTTGTGCTCGCTGATCGGCATTGCCATCGGCAGCAGCCTCACCACTTGCGCCACCATAGGCGTGGCCTTTATCGGCATGGGTGAGGCTTTCGGTGCCAATCTGGCGATGACGGCCGGCGCGGTGGTGTCGGGCGCGTTTTTCGGCGACAAAATGTCGCCGCTCTCCGACACCACCAGCATTGCCGCGTCGGTGGTGGGCATTGATTTGTTTGAACACATTCGCAATATGGCCTACACCACCATTCCGGCATGGGTGATCACAGCGGGCTTGCTCTTATGGCTGCTGCCGGCGGTGGGTGCGGGCGATTTGGGCGGCACGGCGGTGTTTCGCGAGCAGCTCGCCGCCACAGGGCTGGTGCATGCTTATTCGCTGCTGCCTTTTGCCTTGCTGGTGCTGCTGGCCGTGCGCAAGGTGAGTGCGATTGTGGCGATGATGGCCACCATTGCGCTGGCGTTGGCGCTCACCTTTTTGCACAGCCGCCCCGATTTGGCGCAGCTGGGCAGCTGGTTTTACGGCGGCTTCAAGCTCGATGGCAGCTTTGAAAACATCAGCCGGCTGGTGTCGCGCGGCGGCATCGAGAGCATGTTTTTCACCCAAACCATTGTGATTTTGGGGCTGAGCCTGGGCGGGCTTTTGTTTGCATTGGGCATTATTCCCAGCCTGCTGGAAGGCATGCGCCGTTTTCTCACCAATGCCGGCCGCGCCACATTTTCCGTGGCCGCCACGGCAGTGGGGGTGAATGTGTTGATCGGCGAGCAATATTTGAGCATTTTGCTCTCGGGCGAAACCTTCAAGCCCGTGTATGACAAGCTCGGCCTGCACCCGCGCAACCTCTCGCGCACGCTGGAAGATGCCGGCACGGTAATCAACCCGCTGGTGCCCTGGAGCGTGTGCGGCGTGTTTATCAGCCAAGTGCTGGGCGTGCCGGTGTGGGATTATCTGCCTTATGCGTTTTTCTGCTATTTATGTTTGATTCTGACTTTGCTGTTTGGCTGGAGCGGGCTGACGCTGAGCAAGAAGTAAACAGAAGGCCGTCTGAACATTCAGACGGCCTAACCTTTACAACATGCCGCTTAGCCTTCAAAATCATTCCGACCCGTTATTCCGACTCATACCAATTCTAAAAAAATAACCTTACCAAATAAAAGCAGTTCGGCAGCATCATCCGCGTAGGTCGGATTCTTGAATCCGACATTTGACCGCAAGGCCAAAGCGATATGAGAGCCTTGTTCTGCGAACAAGTGTCGGATTCGAGAATCCGACCTACAGGCTGCCTGTTTGCATATTATTTTTTTGAATGGGTATCAGGTCGGAATCCATATTTTTGAATATAACAAATTAATTCAAAATTAATTTTTTGAAATATTGCTCGTTCGTGTGAAAAACTTATAAAAATCGAAGGCCGTCTGAAAGGGTTCAGACGGCCTTTAGGTTATAATTCACAGGTGAATGAAAAAAGCATGAAAGGCCGGTTATGTCTGGACAAGATTTGAATTTGGGTCGTTTGGTGCATGGCTATTGGCGTGCGCATGAATGGGGTTTGAATGCCGAGGGTTATTTGGCGCTGATTCACGATGTGCTCTCGCTCGGCATCCGCACGTTCGACCATGCCGCCTGCTACGGCGGCTTTGCCAACGAAGAGGCATTCGGGCAGGCGCTGGCGCTGGAAAAAGGCCTGCGCGAGCAGATGACTATTGTGAGCAAATGCGGCATTGTGTTTCCCAATGCCCAATTGCCGGAAATGAAAAGCAAGCATTACAACAACAGCCGCGCCCATATTGTTTGGTCGGCCGAACGTTCGGTGGAAAAGCTGCAATGCGGCTATCTGGATTTGCTGCTGATACACCGCCCCTCGCCTTGCGCCCATCCCGAAGAAATCGCCGCTGCGTTTGATGATTTGCACCGCCGCGGCTTGGTGCGCCATTTTGGGGTGTCAAACTACAGCGCACAGAAATTCAGCATGCTGCAATCGTATGTCGATCAGCCGCTGGCCACCAATCAAATCGAGATTTCGCCGCTGCATTTGGCGCCTTTTGAAGACGGCAGCCTGGATTATCTTTTGGAAAAACGCGTGCGGCCGATGGCGTGGTCGCCCTTGGGCGGCGGGCGCTTGTTTGACAAGGCCGATTTGCAAAGCCGCCGTGTTGCCCAAGCCTTATTGGCCGCCGGTGAGCGGCAGGGCGAAACCCGGCTCGACACGCTGGCCTATGCCTGGTTGCTGGCGCATCCGGCCAAAATCACGCCGATTGTCGGCTCCGGGCGTTTGGCACGCATCCGCGATGCAGCAGATGCGCTTGCTGTGCGTTTCACCGAAGAAGAATGGATAGCCGTGTATGCGGCAGCACAAGGGCATGATGTGCCGTGATTTAAGGGTTTGATCAAAGAGGCCGTCTGAACATTCAGACGGCCTCTTTTGTGCAAGTGTGCTTTCGTAAGCAGCAGCTTTATCGTTTCAAACGTGCGCTTTCACAGCCAGCCGTGCAGATTTTCTTCGGCCAGCGCGGCCAAAGCATCAATCCAGGCCGGGTTGTCGTTGAGGCAGGGAATATAGTGAAACTGCTCGCCTCCGGCGGCGTGAAACTGCTCGCGCCCGGCGATGGCGATTTCTTCCATGGTTTCGAGGCAGTCGGCGGCAAAGCCGGGGCAGAACACGTCTAGCGAAGTGGTGCCTTGCTTAGGCAGGGTGTCAAACAAATCCTGTGTTGAAGGCCCCACCCACTTGGCTTTGCCGAAGCGGCTTTGAAACGACACCAGATAATCGGTTTCGGCCAAATCCAAAGCCGCGGCTAAAAGTTTTGCCGTGTGGCGGCATTCTTCGGGATAGGGGTCGCCTTGGTCGTGGCCGGCCTGCGGGATGCCGTGAAAGCTCAGCATCAGCTTGCTGCTGCGGCCGTGCGCTGCCCAATAGGCTTCAATGTGCTGCTTCATGGCTTTGATATAGCCCGCATCATCGTAAAAGCGGCTGATGGTGCGCACGCTCATTTGGTTGCGCTGCTGCTGCAACACGGCAAACACTTTATCGAGCGCGGCGGCGCTGCTGGAGGCGGCATATTGCGGGTAAAGCGGCAGCACCAATAAGCGGCCGACGCCTTGCGCTTTCAATTCGGCAAGGACGCGCGGCACAGAGGGCTCGCCGTAAGTCATGGCGTGGCGTACGATGATGTGTTCGGGCAGCTTTTGCGCCAATGCGGCGGCCTGGCGCTCGGTAAACACGGCCAGCGGCGAGCCTTCGGGTAGCCACACTTTTTCATAGCCGTGGGCACTTTTTTTCGGTCGCAAGGTGAGCACGGGGCCCTGCAAAATCGGCTGCCACAGCCATTGCGGCAATTCCACCACGCGCGCATCGGAAAGAAATTCGCGCAGATAAGGGCGTACGGCGGCGGCGGTAGGCGCGGCCGGTGTGCCGAGATTGAGCAGCAGCACGGCGGTGCGCTGTTGTTGCGCAAAAGGCAGAGCCGGTTCGGGCAGAAAACGGGGCATGTTTGTCCTTGTGGAAAAGCGGTTCAGACGGCATATCGCAACTGGTTGCTTTTTTAGATTAATGGTATGAATCAGGCCGTCTGAAAAGTTTTCAGACGGCCTTTAAATGTTTACAAATTGTCTTTTTGCGCCAGAATGCGGCGGCTGCCACCCACATCGGCAGGCGACACTACGCCGGCATCTTCCAGCGCCTGCATCAGGTTGGCAGCGCGGTTGTAGCCCACCCGCAATTGCCGTTGCAGTGAAGAGATGGAGGTTTTACGCGATTCGAGCACAAAAGCCACGGCCTGGTCGAATAATTCGTCGCTGTCGGCATTGGGGTTGACGGTGTTGGTGGTTTCCAGCGCCGCTTCGCCGCTGAGCAGGCCCTCGATATAGTTGGTGGGTGACTGGCGCTTGATGTGGGCCACAATTTGATGCACTTCGTCATCCGACACAAAAGCGCCCTGCAAGCGGGTGGGCTCGGCGTTGCCCGGTTGCAGAAAGAGCGAATCGCCGTATTTGAGCAATTCGTCTGCGCCCATTTGGTCGAGAATGGTGCGGCTGTCGATTTTGCTTTGCACGGTAAAAGCCATGCGGGTGGGAATATTGGCTTTAATCAGGCCGGTAACCACGTCCACACTCGGGCGTTGGGTGGCCACAATCATGTGGATGCCGGCGGCGCGCGCTTTTTGCGCCAAGCGGGCGATTTGCTGCTCCACCGATTTGCGCTCGGTCATCATCAAGTCGGCCAATTCATCAATCACCAGCACAATCATCGGCAGCGTTTCGAGCGGCTCGGGCGCATCGGGGTTGAGGCTGAAGGGGTTGAGCAAGGGCTTGCCGGCGGCTTTGGCCTGCTTCACTTTTTGGTTGAAACCCTCGATATTGCGCACGCCCACGTGCGAGAGCAGGCGGTAGCGTTTTTCCATTTCGGCCACGCACCAATTGAGCGCCTGGCCGGCTTCGCGCATATCGGTAACCACGGGGCAGAGCAGGTGTGGAATGCCGTCGTAAATGCTCAATTCGAGCATTTTCGGGTCGATCATGATAAAGCGCACTTCTTCGGGCGTGGCCTTGAAAAGCATCGACATAATCATGCCGTTTACGCCCACCGATTTGCCCGAGCCGGTCATGCCGGCCACCAAAAGGTGCGGCATTTTGGCCAAATCGCCCACCACCGGCACGCCGGCGATGTCTTTGCCCAGCGCCACGGTGAGCTTGGATTTGGCTTCGGTAAACACATTAGCCGCCAAAATTTCGCTCAGCATCACATCTTGGCGGCGCGCGTTGGGCAATTCGATGCCCATGGTGTTTTTGCCGGCAATGGTTTCCACCACGCGCACGGCCTGCAACGACATCGAGCGCGCCAAATCTTTGGCCAGCCCCACAATCTGGCTGCCTTTCACGCCTTGCGCGGGCTCGATTTCAAAGCGGGTAATCACAGGGCCTGCGGTGGCCGACACCACTTGCACGCCGATGCCGAATTCGGCCAGCTTGGCTTCGATGCGCTCGGCGGTTTGCTGCAACACATCGGGGTTGACCACGGGCGCTTCGCCTTGCGGCTGACGCAGCAGCGCCAATGAAGGTTTGCTGTATTCGCCTGTGGGCAAGGGCTCGGCGGCTTGGCCTTTTTCGTCAAACAAAGCCGGCTGCACCGGTGCGCTCGGCGGCGCTACCGACACGGCCACTGCTTTGCGGTTGCTGCTGGTGCCGTCGATTTTTTCCACCGGCTCGGCGGTGATGTTTTTGGCTTCGCGCACCATGCGGCGGGTGGTTTTGGCGTCGGGTAGCTCTTTGATGTATTTGTGCTCTTTGCGGATAAGCTTCAGCCACAGCCATTCGATTTTCCCACCGGCTTTTTCGAGAATGTCCAACCATGAAGCCTGCACCAGCAGCGATAAAGCCAAAAGCATAATCACCAGAATAATCAGCAGGCTGCCCGAAGTGCCCAATAGCCAGCTCATGCCTTGTGCGGCAAACGAGCCTATCATGCCGCCCGCGCCCACCGGCAGCGCTTCGGCAAGCTGGGTTTTAAAGGCAAACACTTCCAGAATCGGGCTGCAGATTAAGAGCACCAGCAGGCCGATGGCAGCTATGGTGGTGTTGTAAGGTTTTTGCTCGTCGTTGTGCAGTGGGCGGAAGTTTTTATACAAAAACACGCAGGCGGCAATCACCCACCACCACACCGATAAGCCGAAAAGATAATAACCCACATCGGCCAGATAAGCGCCGAAAAGGCCGCCGAGGTTGCGCACCGCCTCATCTGAAGCGGCCACGCTGCGCGACCAGGCCGGATCGGTCATGGTGAAGCTCGCCAGCGAGAGCGCCACAAAAATCGCTGCGGCCAGCGCCAAGAGCCATAAAGTGTCGTTGATGAGATTGACTACATGCGAAGGGCGCGGCGCTTTGCCTTCGTTTTTCACCACGCCTTTGGGCTTACGCGGCGGTTTGTCGGCCGCGGCTTTGGCATTTATCGGTTTGCTGTTGGTGCGGGTGCTGCGCTGGGGGGACTTATTGGCCATAGTATTCGGAATCGGGCGGCCGTCTGAAAAGCACGGCCGCAGAGGATAAAGCGGTGTGACAACCTATGCGGCGCATGGTTGCACGCGGGAATCAAGCATTCGTTTAGAAATAGTCTGGCCGCATCAATGTAACCGTGCCAGCGGCCACCTTTGCGGCTTATTTTTGAACGTGCTGTCAAACCGTAAATTATACAATATTGCGCTGCATTTAGGGGAAAAGGCCGTCTGAAAGCAAAGCGTTTCAGACGGCCTTATGGTTTGGCAGGCAAGAGGCTCAAGCGTAATGGCCGGCGCCCAAGATGCAGGGTTTGTGTGCGCCGGTGGCGTGGTGGGTGCCGGCGGGGGTGCGGTTGATCCAGCAGGCGGCGAGCCAGCCGAAGGCGGCGGCTTCCACCCATTGCGGGTCGAGCTGCAGTTCGGCGGTGCTGTGTAAAGCGGCTTGTTGCGGCGCAAGCAGGGCGCTCAGGCGCGCCATCAGCGCCTGATTGCGGATGCCGCCGCCGCACACATACACTTGCCGCGCGGACGGCGCACTGCTGCCGATGGCTTGCGCAATGCTCTGTGCGCTGTATTCAAGCAGGGTGCGCAACACGTCGTGGGCGTTTTCAGCACCGTTTAAATGGGTGTGCAGCCAAGCGAGTGAAAACAGCTCGCGGCCGGTGCTCTTCGGATGGGGCAGCGCAAAATAAGGGTGGGCGAGCAGGGCGGCGAGCAAGTCGGGCAACACGCGCCCTTGGGCGGCTTTTGCGCCATCGGCATCATAAGGCTGCTGCCACACATGTTGCACCCAGGCATCCATCAGCATATTGCCGGGGCCTGTGTCGAAGCCGAAAGCAGGTGCATCGTCCGGCAGCACGCTGATGTTGGCAATGCCGCCGATGTTGAGCACCACGCGGGTTTCGTGCGGGCTGTGAAAAAGCGCCTCGTGAAACGCCGGCACCAAAGGCGCACCCTGGCCACCGCCGGCCAAATCGCGGCTGCGAAAATCGCCAATGGTGAAAATGCCGCTCAATTCGGCCAGGCGCGCCCAATCGGCCAGCTGGATGCTGTAGCCCGCTTCGGGCGCATGGCGCACGGTTTGGCCGTGGCAGCCGATGGCGGTAATGTCGGCAGGCGCTAAACCTTGCTGCGCGAGCAAATCGGCCGTCACGCCGGCATAAAGTGCGCTTAATTGCTGCGAGAGCAGCATGCTGCGGTGCAATTCGTTGCTGCCGGTGTGTTGCAGATCGAGCAAATCGGCTTTCAACGTGTGGCCATAGGGCGCAAACGCATGCGCCTCAGCAGCAAGCCAGCGCGTGCCCTGCATGCGGATCAACACGGCATCTGCGCCATCCATGCTGGTGCCGGACATGATACCGATATAGAGTTGGGTGTTCATCATAAATTGTTCAGGCCGTCTGAAAGTGAAAGGGGATTATAAAGGCAAAGCAGCCATAGAATAACGAGAATAACGCAAACTATCGGGCAGGCCGTCTGAAACAAAAAAAGCGCATCATCATAATGCGCTTTTTTGTTTCAGACGGCCTGCGGTTTATTTCAGGTTGCCGCCGGATTGGTTGGCCATATACACCACAGCCGCTTCGATTTCGGCATCGGTGAGGTTGGCATTGCCGCCTTTGGGGGGCATAAAGCCGCCGTCCGGGCCGGTGTAGCCTTCAATGGCGTGTTTCACCAAGGTGGCTTTGCCTTGTTTCAGACGCGCGGTCCAATCGGCGTTGTGGGTGATTTTCGGTGAAAAAGGAATGGCGGAATCGGCAGAGTGGCAAGCCATGCACAAACCTTCAAACACTTTTTTGCCATCGGCGCTGCCGGCGGCCACCGGCGCGGCGGCGGCATCAGCGCCTGAAGCATCTGATGCGGCGGCATCGGCTGCGCCCACGGCAGGCGCTTCAAAGTTGCCGCCCGATTGGTTGGTCATATACACAATGGCGCGTTTGAGCTCGTCGTCGGTTAAGTCGGCTGCGCCGCCTTTGGCCGGCATGGCGTTAAAGCCGTTGAGGGCGTGGTTGAACAAGGTGTCGAAGCCTTGTGCAATGCGCGGCGCCCATTCGCCGTTGTGGGTGACTTTGGGTGAATTGGGCACCACGCTGTCGGCCGCGTGGCATTGGATACAGATTTTGTTGAAAATCTGCTCGCCGGTGCGTTGGCCCACCGGGGTGCCGTCGCCCATGGTAACGTTGCCCACCGGCATAATGCGTGTTTCGGTGGCAGATTGGGTGCTTTGCTCAACATCGCTGTAATAGCCGCTGGTGGCCAGCTTAACCAGGAAAAACAACACTGCAAGCAGAATAACGATACCACCCAAAAGGGTAGTCAGAGCAGAACCTCGGGCATTCTTGTTGTTAAGGTGATTCATTTGGTTGGCCTCGCCGTTTGGTGGTTGTGACGAAAATAATTGTTGTAGATGAATTGTTTGTTAAATTGTATTAACAATAATTTGCTGGATTATACTGAATTCGCGGTGGCTTTCCAATCTTTAAAACTTAGTTTAGCTCAAAATAAGGTGGATTTTTTTTCGAAAGGCCGTCTGAAGCCTTTTTTCGCACCTTTAAAATATCCTAGCGGTGTGTGTTTGCCACAAATATTTTGCGCGGCCGCCGCTTTGTGCGATAATTGCGCTTCTTTGAAATCCGCACCCATAGCTCAGTTGGAAGAGCGTCAGTTTCCGAAGCTGGAGGCCACAGGTTCGATCCCTGTTGGGTGCGCCAAATTTTATTATGCGGGCAGCCGGTGGTTTACACGGGCTGCCCGTTTTGCATGGCTGCAACATGCAAAAACACGCAGGCAGGCCGCTGCAAGGGCTGCGCCGAACCGGCCGTTAATCTGTGTATGAAAAAAATTGTGTTAAACAATGCAAGTTTTTATCTTGCCGACCCGCGCGGTTTCGGTTAAGGTGTGGTTTCCTTTTTCATAAACTCTCAAGTGCCTGAATGAATTGACTGGGCAGCTTGGTTGTCGCCGGATTGCGGCAGTGCGCGTACCCTAAACCGCTGCCTGCCTCAATCGCATTACAGGTGCGGTGGCGAAGCCGGTTGCCCCTATTGGTTTACGCACGATACAAAAGAGGTTGCTATGCAATTATCCGGTGCACAAATTCTCGTGCAGAGTCTTAAAGCGGAAAACGTGGAATACGTTTTCGGCTATCCCGGCGGCGCAGTTCTTGAAATTTACGATGCGCTTTTCCAGCTAAACAAATTCCGGCATATCTTGGTGCGCCACGAGCAGGCGGCAGTGCATGCGGCCGATGCTTATGCACGCACCAGCGGCAAAGTGGGCGTGGCTTTGGTCACTTCCGGCCCCGGCGCCACCAACGCGATCACCGGCATTGCCACGGCCTACACCGATTCGATTCCGATGGTGGTGATTTCCGGCCAGGTCGGCACGCCGGCCATCGGCAGCGATGCGTTTCAGGAAATCGACATGATCGGCGTGTCGCGCCCTTGCGTGAAGCACAATTTTCTCGTAACCAGCATACACGAGCTGGCCGACACAGTGAAAAAAGCTTTTCAAATCGCCCGCAGCGGCCGCCCCGGCCCGGTGGTGATTGATGTGGCCAAAGACGTTACCCAGGCGATGGCCAAATTCAGCTATCCGCAGGAAGATATTTTCATCCGCTCTTACCAGCCCGTGGTCAACGGCCACACCGGCCAAATCAAAAAAGCCATTCAAATGCTGGCTGCGGCCAAGCGCCCGCTGGTGTATTTCGGCGGCGGCGTGGTGCTGGGCAATGCCGCGCAAGAGCTCACCGAATTTGTGCAGCTCACCGGCGTGCCGTGCACCGGCACATTGATGGGCTTGGGTGCTTATCCTTCTTCCAACCGGCAATTCCTCGGCATGCTCGGCATGCATGGCACTTACGAAGCCAATCTGGCCATGCACAATGCCGATGTGGTGGTGGCCGTAGGCGCGCGTTTCGATGACCGCGTGGTGTCGGTGCCGGCCAAATTCAGCGAAAAGCCGAAAAAAATCATTCATATCGATATCGATCCTTCCAGCATTTCCAAGCGTGTGAAAGCCGATGTGCCGATTGTGGGCGATGTGAAAAACGTATTGCGCGAATTTGCCTGCATTTGGAAAAAGCAGGAATTAACTTTCAACGAAGCGGCGCTGGCCAAATGGTGGGAAGCCTTAGAAGCCTGGCGCAGCCGCGACTGCCTGCGCATTCCCGAAGCCGATGGCGACATTATCCTGCCGCAAATGGTGGTGAGAACCCTGGCCGAAGTTACCAACAACGATGCCATCATCACCTCGGATGTGGGTCAGCATCAAATGTTTGCCGCCCAATATTATCCGTTTGAGCGGCCACGCCAATGGCTCAATTCGGGCGGCTTGGGCACCATGGGCGTGGGCTTGCCTTATGCCATGGGCGCTTATTTGGCCGACCCGAGTAAAGATGTGTGCTGCATCACCGGCGAGGGCTCGATTCAAATGAATATCCAGGAGCTTTCCACCTGCTTCCAATACAAGCTGCCGATTAAAACCATCTGCCTCAACAACGGCTATTTGGGCATGGTGCGCCAATGGCAGGAGCTTTACTACAGCAACCGCGAATCGGAAACCTATTTCGATTCATTGCCTGATTTTGTGAAGCTGGCCGAAGCTTACGGCCATGTGGGCATGCGCATTGAAAAAGCATCCGATGTGGAAGGCGCGTTGCGTGAAGCGCTCGCTCTGAAAGACCGTTTCGTGTTTCTCGATTTCATCACCGACAAAAAGCAAAACGTGTTTCCCATGGTGGGCAACGGCAAAGGCCTGGATGAAATGGTGTTGCCGCCGCATATGCGCGAAACCCCGCAAGACAGTGATGTTAATGAGGTAACCGACCGCGATTACGACATAAGGAGCGTGCCATGAGACACATCTTATCTATCCTGATGGAAAACGAATCGGGCGCGATGAGCCGTGTGGTGGGCTTGTTTTCGGCGCGCGATTACAATATCGACTCGCTCTCGGTGGCCGCCACGGAAGACAAAACCCTCTCGCGCATGACCATCGTCACCCACGGCGATGATGCCGTGCTCGAGCAAATCACCAAGCAGCTCAACAAGCTGATCGAAGTGGTGAAAGTGGTGGATTTAAACGAAAGCCGTTTTGTCGAGCGCGAGCTGATGCTGGTGAAAGTGCGCGCTGTGGGCAAAGATCGCGATGAAATGCTGCGGCTCACCGAAATCTACCGTGGCCATGTGGTAGACGTTACCGATAAAAGCTACACCATCGAAGTTACCGGCACCAGCGACAAGCTCGATTCGTTTCTCGAAACCGTCAGCAGAGGCCTGATTCTCGAAACCGTGCGTACAGGCGCGGCCGGAATCGGCCGCGGCGAGCGCATTTTGAAAGTATAAGCGGCAGCCGCGAACCTTTCAGACGGCCTCAGGCTTTTTAAATGGCCGTCTGAAACAACGTTTGCATTTTATTTTTGATTGATACAGATAATGGAGCAAGGCCATGTCCGGCATCAAAATTGTGGCCACCGTGGTGGTGAAGCCCGAATATCGTGAAGCGCTGCTGGCGCAATTTGCCGACTTGGTGGCCGCCAGCCGCCGCGAAGCAGGCAATTTGCGCTACGATTTACACCAAGCAGCGGGCAGCCCTGAAAAGCTCGTGTTTATCGAGCATTGGGCTTCGCAAGCCGCCCTTGATGCCCATAATGCCAGCGCACATTTTCAAAACTTTGTAAAAGCCGTTGAAGGCAAAAACGACAGCATCGACATCGTGTTGCTGCAAGATGTGTCCGACAATGCTTAAGGAGGCTCTGAATAACTCATGATGACGGCTTTTACCGCCCTTTTTGCGCTATGCTGCGTTGGAATTTTGAGGAAATAGAAACACTATTTCCTCAAAACCCCGCCTTGCCTAGCATAAAAATGCTGGCAAAATCCATGCACCAGAGTTTTTCAGAGCCCCTTAAATCGCTAAACCAACCCTTTTTAATGAATTAACCCCCTTTTTTGAAACAAGGAATCTGAACCATGCAAGTTTTTTACGATAAAGACGCCGACCTCTCCCTGATCAAAGGCAAAACCGTGGCCATCATCGGCTACGGCTCGCAAGGCCATGCCCACGCCGCCAACCTGAAAGATTCAGGTGTAAACGTGGTGATCGGCTTGCGCCAAGGCGGCTCATGGAAAAAAGCCGAAGCCGCCGGCCACAAAGTGCTCAGCGTGGCCGAAGCCACCAAAGCGGCCGATGTGGTGATGATTTTGCTGCCCGATGAAAACCAGCCGCAAGTATATAAAAACGAAATCGAAGCCAACCTTAAAGAAGGCGCCGTGCTGGCTTTTGCCCACGGCTTCAACGTGCACTACAACCAAATCGTGCCCCGCGCCGACCTTGATGTGATTATGGTTGCCCCCAAAGGCCCCGGCCACACCGTGCGCAGCGAATACAAAAAAGGCGGCGGCGTGCCCACTCTGATTGCGGTTTACCAAGATAAATCCGGCAAAGCGCGCGACATCGCCCTCTCTTATGCCGCAGCCAACGGCGGCACCAAAGGCGGCGTGATTGAAACCAACTTCCGCGAAGAAACCGAAACCGACCT
>RCMY010000412.1_pt1 | contig 39805 bp, 37 predicted proteins | sample 2041341 | NCBI WGS metagenome assembly RCMY01 (sample SAMN09708234, study PRJNA481090) | Marine sediment metagenome, whole genome shotgun sequencing project. | reverse complement strand
CACGATCGAGGAGGGCGTCGCCAATGCGGTCAAACCCGACGGATCCACCGGTGCCTACCCGGTTGCTGCCGGACTGAGGTGGGACATGGATCTCACTCAGCCCGAAGGCCAGCGAGCCACCGGCGTCGAGGTTCGTCCCCGTGGCGCAACCACCTGGACCGCGATCGATCCGGCCGCCACCTACACGGTGGTGACCAACTCGTTCATGGCGAGCGGTGGCGACGGCTTCGGCACCATGGGTGAGATCTACGCAGCGGGTCGCTACACCGACACGCTGCTCGACTACGCCCAGGGCTTCATCGACTACATCGAGCAGGACCTCGGCGGCACGATCCCCGTGCCCACCGAATACTCGACCAAGTCCTTCGTCCCCCTGGCCGGCTAGCCCAAACGAAAACCGAACAAGAAAACGAAGGAGCCCCCGCCGAATCGGCGGGGGCTCCTCTGCGTTCATTCGTCACTCAGCGACGAGCTGAGTCGAGTCGAGTCGAGTCGAGTCGAGTCGAGTCGAGTCGAGTCGAGTCGAGTCGAGTCGCGAGTTTCGAGCGCAGCGAGAATACTCGGTAAGTGCCGAGCCGCTAGGCGAGGAACGTCATTTGCCGAGGTTGCGACGGATCACGTTGAGGGCCGAACCGGCCTTGAACCACTCGATCTGCTCGGGGGAGAAGGTGTGGTTGGCCTGGAAGCTCCAGGTTTCGCCGTTTGCCGGGGTGACCTCGACCGTGACCTGCTCGCCCGGTGTGAGCCCGGCGAGATTGCGGACGGCGATGCGGTCGTCTTCGTTGATCTTGTCGTAGTCGGCGGGGACGGCGAAGGTGAGCGGGACCATGCCCTGCTTCTTCAGGTTGGTCTCGTGGATACGAGCGAACGACCGGGCGATGGCAACGAGGCCCAACCGGAATCGAGGCTCCATGGCTGCGTGCTCACGTGAGGAGCCTTCGCCCATGTTCTCGTCGCCGATGACGACCCACGGCTGCTGTGCCTCGTGGTAGGCCTTGGCCATGTTCGGGAAGGTGTCGATGCTGCCGTCGAGCTGGTTCTTGCCGTAGCCGACCTGGTACTCGGTGCCGTCGGCCTTCGAGAAGGCATTGACGGCGCCGAGGTAGAGGTTGCCCGAGATGTTCTCGAGGTGGCCGCGGTACTTGAGCCACGGGCCGGCCATGGAGATGTGGTCGGTGGTGAACTTGCCCTGGGCCTTGACCAGGATAGGAAGGTTCTCGTAGTCGTTGCCGTCCCAGGCCGGGAACGGCGTGAGGAGCTGCAGGCGATCCGAGGAGGGCGAGACCGCAACGTCGATGCCGGCACCGTCGGGTGGGGGAGCGACGAAGGTGTCTTCACCCGGGTCGAAGCCCTTGGGGGGAAGCTCGATGCCGACCGGAACCGACAGCTTGACCTCTTCCCCGGCATCGTTGGTGATGGTGCCGTTCACGAAGTCGAAGTCGACGTTGCCGGCCAGGGCGAGCGCCATGACGGTTTCGGGTGAGGTCACGAAGGCGAGCGTGGCGGCGTCGCCGTCGTTGCGCTTCGGGAAGTTGCGGTTGTACGAGGTGACGATGACGTTCGCGATTCCCGGCTCACGCTCGTCGGAACGGTCCCACTGGCCGATGCACGGGCCGCAGGCGTTCGCGAGCACGGTGGCTCCGAGCGCTTCGAAGTCGGCAAGGAGGCCGTCTCGTTCGATGGTGGCTCGCACCTGCTCGGATCCCGGCGTGATCAGCAGCTCGGTCTTGAGGGTGAGGCCCTTGGCCTTGGCTTCACGAGCGATCGATGCCGCACGGGTGATGTCTTCGTAGGAGGAGTTGGTGCAGCTGCCGATCAGCGCCGCGCTGATCTCGAGCGGCCAGCCCTCGGCCCGAGCTTCGGCGCCGAGGTCTTTGACCTCACGGGCGAGGTCGGGGGTGTGGGGACCGTTGATGTGCGGCGTGAGGGTCGAGAGGTCGATCTCGATGACCTGGTCGTAGTAGCTCGCCGGATCGGCGAGGACCTCGTCGTCGGGACGGAGGTGGTGGGCGACGGCGTTTGCGGCGTCGGCGGTTGCTTCACGGCCGGTGCTCTTGAGGTACCGGGCGATGGCCTCGTCGTAGGCGAAGAGCGAGGTGGTTGCCCCGATCTCGGCGCCCATGTTGCAGATGGTGGCCTTGCCGGTGGCCGAGATGGCCTGGGCTCCCGGGCCGATGTATTCGACGATGGCGCCGGTGCCGCCCTTGACGGTGAGGATCTCGGCGACCTTCAAGATGACGTCCTTCGGTGCGGCCCAACCGCTGAGTTCACCGGTGAGGTGGACGCCGATCATCTTCGGGAAGCGAACGTTCCAGGGGTTGCCGGTCATGACGTCGACGGCGTCGGCACCGCCGACGCCGATGGCGATCATGCCCAGGCCGCCCGCATTCGGGGTGTGGGAGTCGGTGCCGATCATCATGCCACCGGGGAAGGCGTAGTTCTCGAGCACGACCTGGTGGATGATGCCGCTTCCGGGCTTCCAGAAGCCGCCGCCGTACTTGGCCGAGATGGACTCGAGGAAGTGGTACACCTCTTCGTTGGTGTCGATCGCACGCAGGAGGTCTTGCTTGGCCTCGACCTTGGCCTGGATCAGGTGATCGCAGTGGGTGGTGGTCGGCACCTGGACCTCGGTGAGCCCGGCGGTGTCGAACTGGAGCCAGGCCATCTGCGCCGTGGCGTCTTGCATGGCGACGCGATCGGGGCGGAAGTCGACGTACGAGCCGCCTCGTTCGACCTCGGCATCGGGTTGGTCGAGGTGATTGGCGAGAATCTTCTCGGTGAGTGTGAGCGGACGGCCCTGCCGGGTGCGGAAGTCTCCGACTCGCTGATCGAGCGTGCCGTACACGCCCTCGATCAGGGTGATGGGTGTTTCTGGTCCGACGGCCATGAGCGGGCTCCTAGGTTCGAGAGTCACGCCGAAGGTGTGGTGTTCGGCGTGTAGGTATGATACAACTCTAATACAAGTGAGGACGATCCGCTACCAAGAAATTGCCGACACCCTTCGCCGCCAGATCGTGGCCGGGGAGTACGGACCGGGTGAGGTGCTCCCGAGCGAGGCCGGACTCGGCGCGAAGCATCATGCCAGCCGTGTCACCATCCGCAAGGCCCTCGAGGTGCTCAAGGCCGATGGCTTGATCGACGCTCGCCAGGGGGCGGGTTGGTTCGTGGCGGCCGAACCGATTCCGCAGCCGCTGACCGGCTTGGCGACCATCGAAGCCCAGTTGGCCGAGTCCGGCCGCACCTCCGGTCGGCGAATCCTCGACTTCGGATTCGGCGAGGCCCCTCGTCACGTTGCACCGCTCCTGGGGCGCCGGGTGCTGATCACTCGCCGGTTGCACCTCGCCGACGGGCAGCCCTTCGCTCGGGTCACCGTCTGGTGTCGCGAAGATCTCGGAGCGACCCTGTCTCTCGCCGAGGTCGAGCGGTCATCGTTCTATGCCTTGCTGTCGGACCCGCTCGGCCGTGCGCATCAGACCATCGGCGCCTCACTCGCCGTCACCGACGATGCGGCGCTGCTCGATGTGGCCGAACACTCACCGGTGTTGGTCGTGAAGCGGACGACCTTCGATGCGAACGGTCGACCGATGTTGGTGTCCGAGCACGTGTTTCCCGGCCACGCCACCGAGTTCGTCGTGGAGCTCGCTGCTCGCTCCGACACCGGTGAGACCCCGACCGGTATTCGGCTGGTCGCCGACGAGCCTTCCTCGCGGGGATCCTGAGTCCCGAGAAACGGTGAGGTGAAGATCTCCGCGAGATCCTTTGGCGCCAGCGCGTTCTGCCGACGAGAAGGGGGATGTCTGCTGTGATTTCTCAGTTCGCGAGTCCGCGCCTCGGCGCAGGACTGTTGGCCGTGATGGCCCTCGTGGGTTGCACCGCCGAGCCCGAAGTGGCTGCACCCGGCCCCGATGCCGTCATCGCCGCCCATGTCGAGGCGGGCATGGAACCCACCGTCGCCGAGTGTCTGGTCGGCATCGGCTCGCAAGAGCTGTCGATGTTCGCTCTCATGCCCGATGGCGAGCGAAGCAGCTCCGACCAGCTGATGATCGAGGAATTGACCCGATCGTGTGAGGAAGCGTCGGCCTTCGTGCTCGACGAACCGCTCGAGCCGGACGCGCTGGCCTTCACCGATCAGCCGTTCACCTTCGGTGACGACGTCCGATTCGACCGTCTCTGGGAACGGTGCGAGGCCGGCGACGGTGAGGCGTGCAACGATCTGTGGGAAACCGCTCCGGTCGGGAGTGACTACGAGCGATTCGGCGTGACCTGCGGCGATCGCGTCCAGGTGGTCGACTGTGGTGTCGAACTGACCGAGGAGACGGTCGAGGCCATCGATGCGGCGGCGGCAGAGAAGGCCGAGGCAATGGCAGCCCGTACCGACGACACCGATGCTCAGGCCGACTGATCGTCGATCAGCCGAATGAAGCTGGCGTGGCGGACCGCACCATCGTTGGTGATCTCGGCGATCTCGATCACGGCACGGAGGTCGGGACGAACCCATGTCGCCCCTCGTTGATGCATCGGCGGTACCACGGTGGAGAACGGAGGCGCAGCGACGACCAGCGACCGGAGTCGATCGTGCAGTGTTCGGAGCGTTGCCTCGGTGAAGCCGGTGCCGACCCCGCCTGCGAACGGAATCGATCCGTCACCGAATGGCCGACCGACCAAGAGCGATCCGAACGTAGATGCACGGTTCCCGGTGCCGGCGGTGAACCCTCCGATGACGACCTCGATGCGACGGCGATTCTTGATCTTGCGCCAGTCGTCGGTCCGACTTCCGGGTCGGTAGGTGGAACCGAGCCGCTTGGCCATGACCCCTTCGAGTTCTGCGGCTGCGGTGGCGGCGAGAAGCTCGGCGCCGTTACCGATCCGGTTGGCCGGCACGATCCAGTTCGATCCGGCTTCCAGCACCCCGTCGAGCAGGGAGCGGCGACGCTCGTAGGGGAGTGAGATGACGTCGTGTCCGTCGATGGCGAGGACGTCGAAGGCGTGGAAGATGGCGGGGCGTTCGGACCGCTGGATGAGATCGAATCTGGGTTTGCCGTGGTCGTCGAGCACGCAGAGCTCACCGTCGAGAATCACCTCACGGGCGTTGATCGCTCCCGCGATGCCGCCGAGTTCCGGCCAACGCTCCGAGACGTCGATGCCACCGGTGGACTGCAGGCGTACCTGGCGGTCGGCCGCTGTGGTGTCGACGAACACGATGGTGCGGTAGCCGTCCCACTTGATCTCGTATGCCCACCCGGTGTCGTCGCTCGGCATCGAGCCGAGCTTCGCCTTCATCGGTTGGATCGGAAAGCCCAGCATGAAGCGGGCGGATCAGCGCTGAGGCCAGCGCTTGGCCTTGGTGCGGGGCCGTTCCGACGCGTTCGGGCCGAGAGCCCAACGCCGACGCCACGCGCCGGCTTCTGGGCCCTGGAGTGATTCGATCTTGTCGGCGTGGGCCCGCTTGCGTGATTCCCACCAGCCGTGGGAGAACTCGTCGGCCAACTCGTTGATGCGGGCCTGGATGCGGGCGGCGAAGACTCGAGAATCTTCGCCGGGCTCCATGCGGAGTTCCTTGCCGAAGACGACTGCCGTACGGGAACGGGTCGGCCAGTTCTGTCCGGCGGGGAGGACCGTGGCGGTGCCGTCGATGTAGACCGGGATGACTGCTGCACCCGAGCGCTTCGCGACAAAGGCAGCGCCGGGTCGGTGTTCTCGGCGCCAGCCGTCGGGGCTTCGTCCGCCCTCGGGGTAGATCAGCAGGTTGTGGCCGCTTTCGATCACGGCGACCGCGTTCTCGATCGACAGCTTCGAAAGCTTGGTGCGCTCGATCGGTATCGCACCGATGAAGAGCGCCGAGGCAGCAGCGGCGATCTGGTTGGGGAAGAAGTAGTCGGCGGCGGCGACCACGGCGAGTTCGCGGCGAAGGTGGCTCGGGAGTGTGGCCATCATCAGCGAGGTGTCGGCGTGGCTGTGGTGATTGGCCGCCAGAATCACGGGACCCTCGACCGAGTCGAGACGGTCGGCGCCGATGACTTTCGGCTTGGCGTAGATACGAACCGCAGGCTTCATGAAGCCGTAGACGCCGACTTCCCGCACGGCCTTGGCCAACGGGCGCCGAGCCCATGAGGTGTCATAGCGGACGCCACTGTTCGAAGGCTCGACGCGTTTGTCGATGCCCCTCGGTGTCGTTGGAGTTTCGGTGATGAACCGCAGCCAATCCACGAACAACTCCTAGTGAACGTCGGCCATGAAGATGGGCGGATTGTGGAGGTGCGTGATGGTGGGCTTGGGGCCCACGGTGTCTTCGGCCATCTCCAGGGCGTCTTGCAGCGTCGAAGCCGAACGGAAACCTAGCCGATGGACGGCCTTGGGATCGCCGCCGACGACGATGACCTGGCCCAGATGCTCGAGCGCATGCGAGCACCAGTACCACATGTAGAACGGGTGGACGCCGTGGTAGGCGTGGCTGGTGCGGTAGAGGTGGCGGTACCACTCGTCTTCGGCGTACTGCTTCTCGTACTTGTGCTGCATGACCACGGGATCGGTGGTCTCGGCCAGCACCTGCTCGAAGAAGTCGATGTAGCTGGGATGGTGAACCGGGTTGAACTCCCAGCGGGTGGGATGGCTCAGGATGAGCACGCCACCCTCACGCACGACCGGCTTGCCTCGGTAGAGGTTGAAGAAATAGCCGAGCGCCTGAACCGCAACGAGGACCGGGTTCATGATCGAGTTCACGTTGTAGGGCGAGAGGTAGGGGAGGCCCATCGTGACGATGTCGGTCTGGCCTTCGACCGAGACGAGATGCTGCTTGTAGACCATCTCAGTGGTCTTGCGGTGCACGGCCTCGACCTCGCCTGCCTGCACGGAGGTGAGTTCGTACGGGGAACGCCAGGAGTGGAAGAACTTGCGCCGCTGGGCCGGGTTGAGCGGCTTGAGGCCGGCCTGCATGGCGGCGAACTTCGCCCGGTCGCTCATCGACCATTCCCACTCTCGCTTCTGCAGCATCGAGAGGGGGCCGTCGTAGCCGAAGGTGTTGGTGTTGAGCGTGGTCTCGATCTGGAAGATCCGAGGACCGTGCTTCTTGATGATGTCGCCCTGGCGCCAGTTGGAACGGTGGAGCTCGGAGTTCTCCTGATCCATGAAGCTGGTGGACTTCTTCATGGTCTCGGGGTTGTGGTGCGATTTGACGCCGGCGTATCCGGAAAGGCCGGTGGCGGTGCTCTTCCAGCCGCCGTCCATGCTGACGAGGTTGATGTTGACGTAGATGACGAGATCGGACTCGGCCGCTCGCCGCTGCATCTGGACGGTGTCGCCGTGGTCGGTCTCACCGAGAATGACCATCTGCTCGGGATCTTCGGCGTCGAGGTTGTAGAGCAGACCGTGAGGAGCGAAGGCCTCGTAGACCCGATCGCCGACGGCGTGGCGGAGTTCGGCTTCGGTCATGCGCCGGTGGAGCGCGAGCGCAGCCACGATGTGGACGTCGTCGACGCCCTCTTCGGCCGCCATGTCGAGCACCGCCTCGATGATCCGCTGACGGACATCGGGGCGAGCCATCGGGGGCAACGGCAACGAGATGTCGTCGAACGCGATGGTGAGCTTCATGCCCGGCTTCAGAAGCGTCGGCAACGGGTCGTCGTCGATCGGATGCAGGAGCGCATCGACGATGGCGCCATCGGGATCGTCGAGGCCCTTCAACGGCTCGCCGGGGTAGATCACACGGCTGCGTCCGACGGGAAGCTTCTCCATGCGGAAGCCCTCACCGTGGTGGAACACGATCGGCGGGGTCTGGCGATCGACGTCGAGAACGAAGCCGGGACGGGGGTTGGTGGAGGGGGTCTTGGCCATGGCTGGTCAGATACTCACTTAACGGCTTGTGCGACGGGGGACAGGGAGCGGGCCGAGCGGGAGCATGCGGTCGCTGCCGCCCTGCGCCTTCGACCAGTATTCGATCAACCAACCCCGCTTGATGGCGAGCGACGCGAGGCGCGTCTCGGGGTTGATGGCCACGGGGAATCCCACGGCATCGAGAAGCGGGAGATCGGAGGAGGAGTCGGCGTAGGCCACCGACTCGGCGAGATCGAGGTCGTGCTGATCGGCGTAGTCGCGCAGCGCCTGTGCTCGGACCTCGCCGGTGGGCGGGACCCGGAGCAATTCGCCGGTGTAGCGGCCGTTCTTGATCGACATCTCGGCGCAGATGATGTCGTCGAACAGCGGACGCAACGGATCGACCACGATGTTGAGCGCTCCGGTGATCAGGACCGTTCGATGCCCGAGTCGTTGGTGTTCGCGGACCCGCCGAAGCGCTGCGGGGAACGCCTTGGTGAGGATGTGATCGGCCATGAGTTCGACGCCGAGCTTGTCCATCTCGGCGACGGAAGCACCTTCGTATCGTCGATAGAAGTGGCGGAGGAAGTCGGTTCGGTCACGCTGATCGAGGGCGAGCAGCTCGGGGACCTCTTGGAGCGTCTTGAGCGTGAACCTCGCTCGATCCATCGGCCCCATGCGTCGGGTGGCGAGCCAGCTGTAGCTGAAGACCACGTTGGAGGCGATGATCGTGTTCTCGAGATCGAACGCCGCGAGCTGACGTTCTGGGTCGAGGACACGCTTGCGGAGGCGCTTGGTGCGGGCATCGGGATCGGATGCCTCGGCCTTGGTCTTGACCCGAGCGTGGTCGACCACCGAGGGAAGGTGGATCTGGGTGACGTAGTGCTCCCAATCGACCACGATGGGGTCGCACTCCATCGTTGCCTGATCGGCCGGATCGAGGGCGGCGTGGAGGGCGACGAGATTCTCGACGCCGTACAGGGCCTCGGACTCGGCGTAGGCGCCGTAGATCTTCACGTAGCCGATGGCTCGATCGACCTGTTCCTTCTTGTCTTCGATGTCGGCGACGATCAAGGCCTGCTTGCCCCGCAGCGGCAGCAGTTTGAGGGCCTTGTCGGCCATGTCGAGCTGCTTCTGCATACGGTCGAGTTGGCGTTCCACCGCGCCCCGACCGGGGAAGGAGAACGGGGCCACCGCGATCGGCTGGCCCTTTTTGTCGTAGAGCGGGTTCTCGGTGAACCAGCCGTTGACGAGCTCGACGAGCTGGCGGTACTTCAGCGGCTGACGAGTGCCCGAGGCGACCTGTGTGATGTCGAGGTGGTCGAGGGGGCCACGAGCGGCGACGTTGATGATGGCGGCGACGACGAGGTCGACGGGAATGACATCGACCACACCCTCGGGCACGCCCGGGAACTCTTTGAGCAGCCCCTGGGCGTAGCTGATGAGGATCGGCTCGGCCATACGGAAGCCCTTGATCCAGCCGGGGTACGGCTCGGACCACGCCGACTCGATGATCGACGGGCGCACGATGGAGACTGGGATGTTGCCCTTCGACTCGTCGAGCGCTCGTTCGCCGAGCGCCTTGGTGTAGGCATAGGAATCGGGCCACCCCAACGAGGCGGCTCGGGCTCGACCTGCTTCGACCAGCTGTTCGGAGACCCAGCGTTGGCGACCCTGCTCGGTCTTGGCTGCGAGCAGCGGGGTGCCGGCGGCGCCGAGTTCCTCGACGGCCGAGGCACGGAACTGGTCGAGCATCTCGGCCCGGCGCGATTCGGCATCGAAGTCGGAGCGAGCTCGGCGAGCCGCTGCGACCTCGGACCGCCAGTCGACGTCGATGTGGAACGGGCTGTCGGACAGCAGCTGTTCGGGGGCTGCCCCACGGCGATTGCCCGCGACATAGCAGGTCGACACCGCAACCAGGTGCGGCGTGACTTCGAGTGACTGGAGCGTTTCGGCGATTCTGGTTGGGCCGAGGAGGTTGACCTCGACGGCGGTGGTGATGGGGGCGTCGAAGCTGACGGTTGCCGCCGAGTGGATGACGGTGTCGCACGAGGCGATGAGTGCCCGGCCCTCGTCGTCGAGTCCGAGGCCGTCGGTGCCGACATCGCCGGCGATGACGGTGACGCGTCGTTCGACGGCGTCCCAGAACGCTTCCTTGCCGAGCTCGGCGAGCAGCCGATCGAAGGCGTTGTTGCGGAAGATCTCACGGCGGGCGCGCTGGGTGGGGGTCGACCGCTTGCCAGGGCGAACGAGGAGGACCAGCTCGCAGTCGGGGACTGCCCGCATCAACCGTTCGACCAGAGCCGTGCCGAGAAACCCGGTCGAGCCGGTGATGGCGATGCGTTTGCCTGCCAGTTGTTCTGCGATCATTCGCTGGTGCACCGTGAGGTTGTCGGCTGGGGCGAGACCGGCGACGGCCGGTTCTCTCTACCAATTGGTAGAGAGATGCCGATCTTAGCGGGCCTCAACGGCTACGTTGCCACCGTGACCGGAACGAGGCCATCGGAGGACATCCGTGTCCGTCCTCCCCTGACGACACACGAGCGGGTGAGTGAGGCCGCGTTGGTGCGCTTCGCCGACCAGGGCGTGGCCGCAACGTCGCTCGACGACCTCGCTCGATCGATCGGTCTCACCAAACAGACGGTGCTCTACCACTTCGGATCGAAAGACGGATTGGTGCGAGCCGTCGCCCGTCGAGGCGCGGCCGAGTTGGCCGCAGTCCTGAGCGATGCGTCGGCCTCGAGCGACCCGGGCTGGGACCGGGTCGAGTCCATCGTGCGAGCTGCGTTCGGGCTGGCGGTGCAGCGCCCCGAGTTGCTCTCGCTGATGCGTGAGGTCAGCAGGCTCGGTGCTCCGGTGTCCGAGGTGGTGCTCGAGGACCTCAAGCCGCTCATCGACGGGGCGCTCGGTGCGCTGGCCGACGGGATGACCGCCGGAGTGTTCCGGACGGCCGACCCGCGTCTGATCCTGGTCGCGGCGTACGCAGCGGTCGCCGGTGTCGTCACCGACGCCGAGGCGCTGCGCGCCGTCGGCCTCGAGCTCGATGTCCGTGTGGCCGCTCGTCTGCGACGAACGGTGCTGGACTTTCTTGCGGCGTCGCTGCTTCCCGAAGGAACCCGGGGCTAGGAGCCGACCTCGACGCTGTAGCTGGCCACGCCGTCGTCGACCGAATCGACGGTGCCGTACACCGGCAGGATCGTCTCGTCGCCTTCGACGGTGAGTTCACACTCGAACGTCGTGCCGACTTCGGCGACGACATCGTCGGGGCAGGAGATGACCGGGGTCCCGGCATCGGGGACCTGGGCGGCGAGGATCTCGGCGATGTTGGTCTCCAACTCGCCCTGATCGATGGTGGTTCCACTGGAGCAACCGGTGAGCAGGGTGGTGCCGACGAGCCCGGCAACGACGAGAAGATTGCGGGCACACGAACGTGATGACATGAGGTTTTCCTTCAGGGGCCAGTGGCCCGGGACCTGCCGCAGAACCGCGATCGGATTGATCTACGGGATGGACAGCAGCGGAAACCTAGCGGTCGCCGGCCGAACTGCGACATCGATGTGTCCGATGGACATCATCGCAGGTCATGAGGGGGATTCAGTGGGTCGTGATCCGTTTGGCGCGGCGGCGGGCGTGGCGTTCGAGAGCCAGCTCGACCAGTCGGTCGATGAGGTCGGAATAGGCAAGACCCGAGGCCGCCCAGAGCTTGGGATACATCGAGATGGGCGTGAACCCCGGCATGGTGTTGAGCTCGTTGAGGAGCGGGCCGCGGCCGCCGTCTTCGTAGAGGAAGTCGGCGCGAGCGAGGCCCTCGACCCTCAACGCTCGAAACGCGAGCTCTGCCAGCTGCTGCATCTGGGCCATGTCGTCGTCTGGTAGATCGGCGGGGATGACATCGGTGGCGACCCCGTCGGCGTACTTGTCGTCGTAGCTGTAGAACTCGGCTCCAGGGATGATCTCGCCGCCGACCGAGCACTCGATCGTGGTGTTGCCCAGGAGGGCGAACTCGATCTCACGTGCGGTGACGGCCTCCTCGACGACGACCCATTCGTCATAACGAAAGGCCAAGGCGATCGCGGCCTCGAGTTCGGCGAGGTCGTGCGCCTTGGTGACGCCGACCGAGGATCCCATGTTGGCGGGTTTGACGAAGACGGGCAGCCCGAGTTCGTCGGTGATCGGCCCCATCTCGCCGTCGAACTCCGGCTCGTGGAGGGTGAGCCAGCGGGTCTGGGGAATGCCGGTGGCCCTCAGCACTTCCTTGGCCTTTGCCTTGTCCATGGCGAGCGCCGACCCGAGGACACCCGAGCCGACGTAGGCGACATTGGCGAGTTCGAGCATTCCCTGGATCGTGCCGTCCTCACCGAGCGGGCCGTGAAGCAGGGGGAGCACGACGATCTGCTGGTCGGGCTGTGCCGACGCCACGGCCGGGACGAGTCCGGTGGCCGGGCCGGTTGCCACCAAACGCTCGGGGAGCGACCGGGTGCCGTCGGCCAGAATCGCCATGGCCTCCTCGGCCACCACCCATTGGCCGGTCCGGTCGATGCCGATGGCCTCGATGTCGTATCGGGTCTTGTCGGTGGCATCGAGCACGTGCACGGCCGTGGTGCATGAGACATCGTGTTCGGCCGACTCTCCGCCGAAGATGACGATCAGCTTGATCGGGCGTTCGTTCGAGGGTTCGGCCGGGGAAGACACGCCGAGATCGTACTGGCGGGCGCCGGTGTCGACGTGTCAGGGTTGACCATCGTCGGCGATCGGCGGGATGGCGATCTCGCGCACCTTCGTGGTTCGGATTTCTTCGTAGCGGTCGCCGTCCCAGTAGGTCATCACCTGCCAGACCGTCACGGACTCGATCCTGTCGTCAGAAGGGCTGTCGTCAGAAGGGCTGTCGTCGGGCGTGCTGGCGAACGTCCAGAGCTGGGGCGGTGCGCCGATGACGCTCAGCCCACTCGATCGTGACTGGCGTCGGTTCCAGTTGCCGATGAATTCCACGAGAAAGGCGTCGAGCGCCGCCGCTCGGTCGGCGTCGAACGCTGCGCTGCCGAACTCCGCCTCGATCTCGAAGATGGCTGCCTTGCCGTCGGCGGTAGACAGCGCATCGAGTGTCTGGCGATCACGAGTCGCTCCCCACACGACCGGAAGCACCGGTTCGGTCGAGAGATAGCCGAATGGCGAGAGGGTGAAGAGGTAGTCGTGGGGCCGGAAGAACTCCGGAGCAAGCGTCTGTGTGGTTCCATCGCTCGACGAGGCTTCGAAGCGATAGACGTAGTTCACCGGAGAATCGAGCCACGACAGGTCGACAGGGTGTGCCCAGACCGGACCGGCGATGATCAGCGCCGTGGCGATGACGGCGTGCCGGAGGTCGAAGATCGGAAGGTGGTCGATCAGCCGATCTCGTCGAAGGAACGCCAGGAGTGCAACTTCGAAGACGATCCACTTCCAGAAGAAGATCCCGGTCAGGGCGAACACGCCGAGATGGAAGGCGATGGCCGCAACCAGCCAGTACCGAAGCGGCCGGCGTCCCCAGAGCAGCGCCAGAGCGCCGATCTCCACCAGTGCACCGGCGATCAGCAAGGGCCAAAGGAACGGTCCGAGCGCACGGCCGAACGCCGAGGCCGAGTCGGCCGACAAGAAGCCGAGCCAGCCGTTGCCGTACGTGGCGAAGAACAGCGAGTCGAGGTGAGGCCCGACCGAGAACCACCCGAGTCGGAGCTTCCCGATGCCAGACGCCCAGTACGCGCTGGCCAGGAGGGCGAGCGTGGCGAGCATGAATTCGGACCGATACCACCGCGAGGTCACGAGTCGAATCAGCACGACGGCGACGAAGAGTTCGGTGATCCGAACCAACTGGAAGACTTCCGACAGCTGATCGATGCCGATCGGGTAGCGGAACTGGAAGGCGAGCATCGACACGAGGATCGCCCAAGGGGCCAGGAAGACCGGCCGCCAAAGTGCGAGGCCGGCGATCGCCACCAGGGCGAGCCGGTCGAAGGCGTGGAGGCGGTCGGCCCACAGGTTGTAGTCGTAGAAGGCGTATGCCCATGTCAGCTCGACGACGATGACGCCGACAGGTACTCGCAGGGACCATCCACGATCGAACGATGGCCAGACCGGGCCGAAGGATCGATCCCGCAGTGCGAGGACGACTGCGCCGACGCAGGCTCCTGCGATGAGCACGGGTTGCTGGGAGAGGAGCTCGAGGAGCAGCACCGGCTCTCGATAGCCGGCGCCACCGAGATCGGCGATACCACGCACGACCCGATCGATGACGACGAACACGGCGATGAGCAGGCCGATCGGCCACGCAGTGTCGATGAACGCTCGTAGTTCGGTTCCATTTGGTCGCATGTGCAAGCTCAGTCGATGTCTCGGCGCATCAGACGGACGGACCCGGCGACGCCGCAGGCCACTGCCCAGATGGCGAGCACGACACCGGCGGTCCTGAAGCCATGGTGCGACACGATGTCGAAGTCGCCGTCGAACACACTCCCCTCGATGCGCTCGACGTCAGAGCCACTCGCAAACGATGCTGCGTTGGTGATCGGGAGCCAGACGGCCACCTTCGGGAGGAAGGTGGAGACGAGGAAGCTCTCGATGATGAACCAGTAGATGAGGAACCCGACGATCGAGCCGACCGAGTACCATACGAGGAGCGTGATGCCGATGCCGATGACGGCGAACAAGCCGCAGGCGAGGGCTGTGCGCCCGACGCCGGCAGCGATGTTGCCCCAGAGCTCGCCCGTGGTTCCGTCGGTGGTTCCCGCGGCGATGGCCAACCCGTACATCAGGGCGACGAAGAAGGCAGCCAACAGGGCAGCGACGATGCCCACGTTCACGAACGCAGCAACGGAGCGAGAGGCGACGACTCTCGGGCGTCGAGGTTCCCAGGTGAGGATCTGCTCGAGCATGCCGGTCTTGAGGTCGGCGCCGATGAACGATGCGCCGATCACGAACGCCATGACCGGAAGCAGATTGGCGATCGGTCCGAGGATGTCGGTTCCCTGAACGCCACCGGCGATGTCGTTGGCGAAGCTGGGAGTGCTGTCGCCGTTGTCGATCACGAAGTAGGCGATCACGACGCCGACGATCATGAGCAGCGCGAGGGCCGCGGGAAAGATCAACGACATGCGGCGGGCGTAGAACCGCTTGGTGTCGGAACGCAACAGGCGGATCATGACGGCTGTCCCATCGGGTTGGGTCCCGCCGGTGGTGGACCGGTCGGTGGGCCGGTCGGTGGTCCCGTCAGGGACGGCGCCGGTGGGGCTGCCGGTGGAGGGGGAGGCCCTCCCGTCAGGTTGAGGAAGGCTGCTTCGAGCGTGGCCTTCTCGGTACGAAGGCCGGTGAGGTAACGGCCGGAGTCGGCGAGGACCTTGGTGACGCCGGCCACCTGGTCGAAGCCGATGTCGACGACGATCTCGCGTTCGTTCGGTCGGGGTCGTGAGGAGATGCCGGCGGCCTGCAGGGTGGCGATCGCACCCTCACGATCGTCGATCTCGACGACCACCAGGTCGGGGCCGGCGTGGGTTCGGACCTGGTCGAGCGGGCCCGATGCGACCAGTCGACCGTTGTGGATGATCGTCACCTGATCGCAGACCTGCTCGATCTCGGCCAGCTGGTGGCTCGAGACCAACACGGCCTTGCCCTGGTTGGCGATCGAGCGGATGAGCACCCGCATCTCGGCGATGCCTGCCGGGTCGAGGCCGTTTGCCGGCTCGTCGAGGATGAGGAGGTCGGGATCCTTGAGCAGCGCCGCGGCGATCGCCAGTCGCTGCTTCATGCCGAGCGAGTAGCTGTCGAAGGAGTCCTTGCCCCGTTCGACCAGCCCGACGGTGGTGAGAACCCGATCGACTTCTGACTTGGGCACACCGCCCATGTCGGCGAGGAGCTCGAGGTTCTTCCGACCGCTGAAGGGCGGAAACAGCTTCGGGTTCTCGACGATGGCGCCGACCCGGTTGGCGACCTGGTGGAACGAGGTGGTCGAATCGACACCGAAGACGTGCACCGACCCGCTCGTCGGCCGAATGAGCCCCAGGAGGCAACGGATCGTGGTGGTCTTGCCCGATCCGTTCGGACCGAGAAAGCCGTGGACGGTGCCGGGTTCTCCGAGCACCAGATCGAGATTCTCGACCGCGACCACGTCGTCGTCTCGATACCTCGAATAGACCTTGCGGAGACCCTGGACCTGGACGATGGCACTCATCGGAGTGACGTTAGTCGGCCACATGGTCTTCTCCGTGCCAGTACCTTCTGGCTCATGGCGTACTCGACCGACACCCGCACCCTTCGGCCTGGCGACACCTACGTGGCGGTCCGCGGGGAGACCCATGATGGTCACGCGTTCGTCGATCGTGCTGCCGAACTCGGAGCAGCCGCACTGATCATCGACCAACGCTCGGTGCAGGATGGACTGTCGGTGCCCGACGGCATCGAGGCGGTCATCGTTCCCGACACCGTCGAGCACCTCTCCGAGCTGGCAAGCACACGCGTGCGTTCCGCGGGAGCGAAGATCGTGGCGATCACCGGTTCCGTCGGGAAGACGACGACCAAGTCGGCGATCGTCGCCGTGCTGGGCGAGGCCTTCCCGGTGGTGTTCGCCAAGGGCAACTTGAACACACCGCTCGGACTGTCGCTCACCGTGCTCAACGCCGATCTCGATGGTCCGTCGGGCGCCACCACGATCGTCATGGAGATGGGGGCCCGCATGGTCGGCGACATCGCCGACCTCTGTGCACTGTTCCCGCCCACGGTCTCGGTCGTGACCAACGTCAAGGCCGTTCACCTCGAGACCTTCGGGAGCATCGAGGCGATCGAGGCGGAGAAGGGTGAGCTCATCGCGAACCTCGCGCCGGGTGGTGTCGGCGTGCTCAATGCCGACGACCGGCGTGTGATGGCGATGTCGACGCGGACCTCCGAACGCTGCGTGACCTACGGGACAGCCGATGGATCCGACGTCGGGCCCGACGACGTCACCGTGGCGCTGCCGATTCTCGGGGTGCACGGTGTGACCGCAGCGATGGCGGCGACGGCCGTCGGTCGGGTGTTCGAGATGACGACCGAGCAGATCGACCGAGGCCTGATGGCCATCGAACCCGAGGCCGGTCGGCTTGCACGACTCAGAGGCCGGGGTGGCTCGACCCTGATCGACGACACCTACAACGCCTCACCTGATGCGACGATCGCCGCCCTCGACGTCTTGGGTTCGATGCCCGCCGAGCGACACCTCGCAGCGCTCGGTGACATGCTCGAACTCGGTCCGGCAGAGATCGCCGAGCACCGGCGAGTTCTGGCTCACGCGCTCGCAACGGCCGATCAGGTGATCGCTGTGGGGCCACGAATGGCAGAAGCCGCGATCGGCGTGGGCGACGGCAACGAACGACTCCGGCTGTTCGCCGACTCGACCCAGGCGGCCGCGGTCGTCCGCTCGGGCGACGTGTTCGAACTGACCGAGGCCGATGCGCTCCTCGTGAAGGGTTCACAGGGGCTTCGAATGGAACGGGTGTCGGAAGCAGCGCTCCATCCCGACCTCGATCCGGCGGCGGTGCTCACCCGCCAATCCGAGGCCTGGAAGGCGAAATAGCCTCAGCCGACGAACGGACGAGCTCGTCGAGTCAGGCCTCGAGCTGCTTGACGAGGGTCTTGGGTGCGGTGAGCCGGTAGGCATCGCGCAGGATCTCGGCAACCTCGTTCCAGTCGGGATCGACTCCGAGATCGATGCCGATCCAGCCCCGATGGCCGACGTAGGGCGGTACGAAGAACCGTTCGGGCTCACGTTCGACCATCTCGGCCTGGATGCCCGGGGGAGCGGCGCACCAGATCGCCAGACGATCATCGTCGTGGTGGCCGTCCCACAGATGGACGAGGACCTTCTTGTCGCGGATGAAGAAGGTTGGAGTGCTGTGGCTCAACCGTTCGTTGACCTCGGGAAGATCGCGAGCGATCGAGCGCAGCTGTTCGAGAGCGGCTTCACCTGCGGGACTGTTGACGGCCATTTGCCAAGCATGCCAGAGCGGCGCGTGCGGCGTCTCCCGCTCTACAGTCGGTCGCCGTGACGTCCCCCGAAGCCCAGCGCCCCGCAATCAGTCGATGGATCCTCGGTGCTCGGCCTCGCACGCTTCCCGCCGCGGTCGTCCCGGTTGCCGTCGGTACCGCGGCCGCAGTCGGCATCAGCGAGTCCGGAATCATCTGGTGGCGAGCGGTTGCGGCGATGATCGTCTCCCTCGCGCTGCAGATCGCCACGAACTACGTGAACGACTACGCCGATGGCGAGCGGGGCACCGACGACGATCGAGTCGGCCCGGTCCGGCTCGTGGGCTCCGGTCTGGCCACCTCTGGTCAGGTCAAGAAGGCCGCGCTGGCGGCCTTTGCCGTCGCCGGCATCTTCGGAGGTGCGCTGGCACTGGCCGTCGGGCCCGAACTCTTCGTCATCGGGGCGGCCTCGATGCTTGCCGGCTGGGCCTACACCGGTGGACCGAAGCCCTATGGCTATCTCGGGCTCGGTGAGCTGTTCGTCTTCGTCTTCTTCGGACTGGTCGCCACCGTCGGCTCGACCTATGTGCAGACCGAGTCGGTCACGGGACTGTCGGTACTTGCTGCCGTCCCGGTCGGCCTGTTGTCGGTGGCCCTGCTGGTGATCAACAACCTCCGAGACATCCCCGGTGACACCGTGTCCGGAAAGCAGACGCTTGCCGTCCGCATCGGCGATCCGGCCACGCGAAACACCTACGTTGGGCTCTTCGTGTCGATCGGGGTCTTCGTCATCGCCTGCGCGGCCATCCGGCCGCCCGCAGCGATCGCCCTGATCGCGCTGGCCCTCGCCATCGCACCCATTCGAGCGGTGCGTTCCGGCGCCAGAGGACCCGCCCTCATCCCGGTGTTGGGCCTCACCGGCAAGGTCCAGCTCGCACTTGGCCTGCTCCTGGCTCTCGGGCTGGCGCTCGGCGGGTAGACGGCGCTCAACTCTCGGTGCGGTCGTGCCGATGAGATTTGTGTGAGTGCACCGATGGAAGCTGTTGGGGGCAAGACCCGCCGACCCGGTGGAGCATCGCGCCTCGACACCCGTCGTCAGCAGAAGATCGCGGCGATGGTCGACGGCTATCGCTCGACACTCACCATTTCGACTGCGCTACGCAACGTCTTCCTGATCTGGACGATCCCGAGTGTCGGGCTCATCTTGCTCGGCATGCTCGCACTCGATCGGCACCGCTACAGCTCGGTCGACGATTCGGTGACCCGATCCATCGGGTCACTCCAGATCGCGCTGAGTCTGCTGAGCATCGCAACGTTCGTCATGTGCGTCGTGTTCGCCGTCATGTCGTGGAACAACGTGCGCTGCGTCGGCAAGAGCACCAAGATCCATTACTGGGACGTCTTCAAACGGCATCTCAGGGCCTCGGGCCTGGGGGTCGTCTGCATGATCGTGGCCGGCATCTCGTCGGACCTCGCCCCGATCTTCATCATTCTTGCTGCACTGCTCTGGACCTACGCCGGGATGTTCGTGTGGAGCTGGATCTTCGAGGTCGTGAAGATGCTCTGGCGGAGTGGGTCACCGCCCGTCGGCTACGAGGACGCGCTCCCGCATTGGGCGATCGGCTGGATGATCGCCTTGGTCATCCACTTCAGCACTGCCGGCTACGAAGAAGTCCAGGGTTCACAGCCGCGGATGTTTGCGATTCTGACGATCGTCAGCGGGGTGAGCGGCGTCGTCGCGGCCCTGCTCGCTGCTCGCCTGGTCGTCGCGATCTCGCAGCGGCACGATGTTCGACTCACCACGATTCTCACCCAACTCGACGCCGACTCGGGCAACGACGGCGCGCTCGTGACCTCGAAGCAGATCGAGACGGCCTGGGAAGACTCTCAGAGCCTGGTGTCGTTCGACATCTAGCTAACGAGTCACGACCTCGCTGATCTGGCGCAACACGGACGGAGGGCCGCTGACCATCAGCGTGTCGACGACCGATTCGTCCCACTGGGCGAGATCGTCCCTGATCTTGTCGGCGGGGCCGATGAGCGCAACGGCTTCGACCATCTCGGTCGGCACCGCAGCGATGGCCGCCCTCTTGTCACCGGCGAGATAGAGCTCCTGAATCTTCGTACATGCCTCGTCGAAGCCCATGCGGCTGAAGACGTTGAGGTGGAAGTTGGCTTCCTTGGCCCCCATGCCACCGGCATAGAGGGCGAGCATCGGGCGAATGGCGTCTGCGGCCTTCTCGACGTCGTCGTCGATCACGACCGAGACCACGGCGGCCACATCGAAGTCGTCGGCGGTCTTGTGGGCGCCGGGACGAGCGAAGCCCTCGGCCAGCGCGTCGGCGTAGAAGTCGTTGTCTTTGGGCGAGAAGAACAGCGGCAGCCACCCGTCGGCGATCTCCGCGGTCATCGCCACGTTCTTCGGTCCCTCGGCCCCGAGGTAGATCGGGATGTCGGTGCGGTAGGGGTGGATGGTCGATTTCAGCGCCTTGCCGAGGCCGGCACCGCCATCGAGGGGCAACTGGTAGTGGTCGCCGTCGAAGGCAACCGGAACGTCACGAGCAAAGACCTTGCGGACGATCTCGACGTATTCGCGAGTTCGAGCGAGGGGCTTCGGGTAGGGCTGGCCGTACCAGCCCTCGACCACCTGTGGGCCCGACGCCCCGAGCCCGAGCCGGAATCGGCCGTCGGAGAGGTGGTCCATGGTCATCGCTGCCATCGCCATGGCGGTCGGGGTGCGGGCAGAGAGCTGGCAGATCGAGGTGCCGAGACCGACCTTCTTGGTCGACGCCCCCCACCAGGCGAGCGGCGTCAACGCATCGGACCCGTAGGCCTCCGCGCTCCAGATGCTGTCGAACTCGAGTTCTTCTGCCGCCTGCACCTGTTCGGCTGCCCCTGCGGGCACACCCTTGCCCCAGTACCCGAGTCCCAATGCCAAACGCATATTTTTCTCTCCCCAAGCGTGGCCGTCGCGGCCTTCGATCCATCAGTCGGGTTGTAGCATCCCTACGCTGTCCGGGTCGAGACTCGAAAGGTCGAACCTTGCCCCCTCCCACCAGGAACCACTACGAGGTTCTCGGCGTCCCGAAGCGTTCGCCCCAGAAGGAGATTCGGCGCGCCTACCACGATCAGGCAAGGAAGTGGCACCCCGATCGTTTCCAGGAACGATCCGCAGCCGACGCCGAACGAGCCGAAGCCTCGATGCGCGAGGTCAACGAAGCGTGGCGGGTCTTGGGCGATGAGCAGCGTCGCCAGGCGTACGATCGCTCACTCGCCGGACCGGTCGACAACCCGAGACCGGGCGTCCAGACGTCGGCCGACGGCATCACGAGAATCGATCCTCGCCTCCTCGATCCGGAGTTTCTGGCCGCTCGGCGGAGAAGCCAGGTCGAGCAGGTCGACTACAAGAACTCCTGGATGCTTCGAGCCCTCCCGATGGTCGCGTTCATCGGCCTGGTCGCCGGGATCATCGTCTTCACCGCCTACGCTCGGACCCCGGGAACGGCCATCACCACCACCACCTTCAGAGGGCCCGACATCGGAATCGACCCCGGTGCCTGCGTCCGACGGCTGCCCGATTCGGGGTTGTTGCCGCTGCCGTGCGACGGAAACGAAGACGGCGTGTTGATCGCCGTGACGCTTCCCGGTGTGGCGTGCCCCGAAGGAACCACACTCAGCCAACCGGTCCGAGACGGCATGACCGCCTGCCTGGGCTGAGACGCCACCGTGTTCGACGGTCGCCGTAAGGATGCTGTCAGCCGATTGATTCCGCAGGTTCATCCCACGTCACCGAGCGGGCAACATCGATGTACTTCCATGTGACACATGGCAGAGACGACGACATCAGAGAACCTGACGACGACGGAACTGGCAGCAGAGGACACGGCACCGCGGATTGGGACCGAGGTTCTTCGCGCGCTCGAATCGGTCGTCGGTACCCGATCAGTACTCATCGACGAGTCGATTCGACGCCGCTGTTCCGAAGACTATTCCTGGATTTCGCCGATTCTCGTCGATACGTTGCCATCGACGATCGCCGATGTCGTCGTCCGACCCGACACTCCGCGCAAGGTCGCTCGTGTGTTGGCCGTGGCGGCTCGCTATCGGGTGCCGGTGACGCCACGAGGCAAGGGCACCGGCAACTATGGCCAGTCGGTGCCGTTGGCCGGCGGCATCGTCCTCGACCTGTCTCGTCTCAATCGGGTCACCGACGTGGGACCTGGCTGGATCGAGGCCCAGGCCGGGGCGAGCTTCGCTGTGCTCGAAAAGGCGGCGCAGTCGACGGGGCAGGAACTCGCCATGTTTCCATCGATGATGCGTTCCACGCTCGGAGGTTTCCTCTCAGGCGGCAACCAGGGCATCGGCTCGGTTGCCAACGGATCGATCTGGGACGACTACGTCTCGGAGGTCAGGGTGGCCTCCTGCCATGAGTTCGCACGGCTCGATCGCCACGAAGGTCCCGATTGTCTTCCGCACCTCCACTGCTATGGAACGACCGGCGTCTTGACCGACGCTCGTATTCGGCTCGTCCCAGCACAGGAGTGGACCGCAGTCTTCGCATCGTTCGATTCGACTCCGAAGGCAACGGCCGCCGGCAACGAGTTGCTCCAGCTCAGCCCCGCCCCGCGGAGCGTCTCGATCGACGACGCGGAGCTCGCCTCCACCTATCCGTCGCACCCGGGATTCGTCGCCGGCAAGGCGAGTCTGCGGGCGATCATTGCCGTCGGTGAGGTCGAAGCGGTGCAGGCCATCGTCGAGAGGTCCGGTGGTGAGGTCGTCTCGGTCGACATCGATGCGGTCGGCCTCCTCGTTACCACGGCATTCAACCACTCGACCGTGCGCGCTCTCAAGCATCGTCCTGATCTGTGTTCAGTCCAAGTGCGCGGGAGCGTGCTGGTCGACCGTTACGCCGAGGTCATGAGCGTGTTCGATGGCTCGCTGCTCCATCTCGACGGGAACCGAAAGGCAGGCGTGCCCGGTTTCAGCGGCCTTCTGCTCTCGCCGTTCACCGACGCAGCGGCGCTCTATGCCGGCATGGAACGTCTTCGCGATCTGGGCGTCGCAGTGATCGACCCGCATGTTTGGGTGTTGGGCGGTCACGGCGACGCGCCGGAGCTGGTCCGCAGCGCCTACGACCCCCATGGCCTGCTGAACCCAGGACGGCTGGTCGCTGCGTGATCGCACCGGAACCCGGATCATCGGTACTCGAGTCCTCCTCGCTCGATCATGTCGCACTCGAGGTCGGAGATCTCGACGCGACCATTGCCGTCTTCGAGATGATGGGGCTCGAGCTTCGACGACGGGGAACCCGTACCGGCACCGGTCAACGGTTGGCGCTGGTCGGAACGAGTGGCGGGGTCAAGGTCGAGTTGGTGGAGGTGGCTGGTCGACATGGCGCAACCTTCGACCACGTCGCGTTCCGTGTCGACGACGTCACCGGTGCTCACGACCGGCTGATCGACGACGGCTTCACCTCGCTCCGTGGTCCGGCGACACTGTCGGCGGCGAAGGCCGAGACCGCCATGCTCTCGCACTCGACGGGCCTGGTCGTGCAGGTGATCGACTATGAGCATGACAGCCCCGACCGATGACGTGGGTTGCTTCGCCGCGCAGCGTGCGCTGCTAGCGTTCCGCCGTGGCACGACTCAACCTCCCGAGCATCGGACTTCTACCGATCTGGAGGCGAACGGCGCAGTCCGGTGGTCCCCTTCCCTCGGTCGAGGCGCTCGCCGAGCAGCTGGGGGTGAGCCGAGTGGCCGTGCGTGAAGCGCTCATCGAGATGGAAGCCAATGGCCTGGTGCGGCGGCATCAGGGGTCGGGCACCTTCGCCAACCCGGCGGCGCTCGAGATGCCGGTGCGTCTGGACCAACAGATGGACTTCACCGATCGGCTCGAGGCTGTCGGTTTCCGCTCCCGTGTCGAGGTACTTCGTGCCGAGGTCGTCGACCTCGGTTCGATCGGTACAGGCACCCGCCTCGACCTCCCCGCCGACGCCAGGGTGTTGCGAACTGAGAAGCGGTGGTGGGCCGACGACGTGGTCGCGGTCGTCTCCGTCGATGTCGTTCCCCTTGGTCGGCGCACCGATGACGACCAGGCCCTGGCTCAGACCGAAGACTCGATGATCGAGATCGCCGCCACGTTGGGGATCGCTCGGGCCGACTGGATGTGCACGTGGCCAACGGCGGTCGAGCTCGATGAGCCGACCGCGGCGTTACTGGGACTTGAACCGGGCAAGGCCGTACTCCGTACCGAGCAGCTCGGAATCGAACGGCTGGGCGGGACGGTCTTTCATGCCATCGAGCATCACCGGCCCAATCTCGTCGAGAACGGTCTGATCCGCACGATCTACAGTTGATCGGTTGATCGACGGATGACGTGCTGGAAACACGTCTGAAACAGAGTCATCTTATGTTTCATGCATGCCCCTCACCGCACGTGAACGAGAGCGTCCTCTGCTCGATGAGCCTTGCTTCCGCCACCACTGGTTTCCGGTTGCTCGCACCGACGAACTGACCGAAGGCCCGGTCGCTCGGATGCTTCTCGGCATCGAGCTCGTCGTCTGGTCGCCGGCTCCCGGAGTGGTGTCGGCCGCAACCGATCGATGTCCCCATCGTGATGCTCGGCTCTCCACCGGTTGGCTCGACAACTGTGGCCTGGTGTGTCCCTATCACGGGTGGGGGTTCGGCGAAGACGGAGCACCGACTCGGATCCCGCAGCTCGGCGAGGGGGCAATGATGCCGCCGAAAGCAGCTCTCGAGACCTACCGCGCCGCCGAGCGGTACGGCTGGGTGTGGGTGGCGCTGGCCGAGCCATGGCGACCGATCCCCGAGATTCCCGAGGTCGAGGACTCGAGCTGGCGAGTCATTCACGAACCGGAGTCGGATTGGGACTGTACGGCGCTCCACCTGATCGACAACAACATCGACCCGGCACACATCGCCTGGGTGCATCGCGAGAGCTTCGGAACGCCAAAGCGCCCAGAGATCGCCATGCCGTCGGTCGAACGCAGCGACGGTGGCATGCGTCTCAACTATGAGATCGAGGTCGAAGCCCGCCCAGGCGAGACAGGCTCCACGATTCGCACGACCGAGAACAACCTCCACACGCCCTTCCTGATGCTCAACCGGATCACCTATCCCGACGGCGTCGTCCACCTGATGGTGAAGGCATGCACTCCGGCCACTGCCGAGACCACTCACCAACTCCAGCTCGTGGTTCGCAACGACACCGAGGCCGAACGCCCGGCGGCCGACATCGTGGCCTTCGATGCGAAGGTGTGGGCCGAAGACAAAGCCGTGTTGGAGCATTGCTGGAGCGACTATCGGCTCGAGCTCACCGACAACGTGCATCTGAAGACCGATCGCCCGTCGATCGAGTATCGACGGTGGTTACGAGAGATCGTCGGTGGGGCGCCAGAGACGTGGGTCGGGTTCGACGCATGACGGCCTCGCCTGCCACTCGGGCCCTTGCCGAGCTGAGCGCCCCCAACGTCATGACGGCGTTGTCCAAGTCGTCGATCGTGATCTGCCCGATCGGTGCCGTCGAACAGCACGGTCCGCACCTCCCGCTGGCAACCGACCTGATCGTGGTCGATGAGTTCGTGCGTGCCGCCGTCGAGATGTTCGGCGACGAACTCGACCTCTGGCGACTGCCGGCCATGCCCTTCTCGAAGTCGAACGAGCATGCATGGTCCCCGGGCACGGTCTGGCTCGGTCCCGAGACCGTACTCGCCGTCATGCGAGACCTCGGCCGGTCCCTGGCGACGCTGCCGTCGACAAAGGTCGTGTTCGTCAACGGCCATGGTGGGAACAGCGGGTTGCTGGATGTCGTGTGTCGTGAGCTTCGGCTCGAGTTCGGACTCGAGACCTTCCTCGCCCATGCAACGCTGCCTGCCGATCACGGTGGGACCGGCGACCCGACCGAACACGGTCAGGGGATCCACGGTGGTGTCGGCGAGACGTCGCTGATGTTGCATCTCCGGCCGGAACTGGTCGACATGACGCAGGCCCGGCCGGCGGTTCCCAGCTGGCTGTTGGAGTACCCCGAGTTGCGCTTCGGCGGAACGACGAGCTTCGGGTGGCTCTCGAACGACTTCGCCTCCGGTGGTGTGATCGGTGATCCGACAACGGCAACTGCAGAGAAGGGCCGGGCCCACTTCGAGGAGGGCCTCACCCACCTCGGTGCTGCCCTCCGCGACATCGCTTCGTTCCAATTCCCGGCGGTGACCTGATGTTGGTCAGCGATCTCCCATTCCTCCAAGACCACTGGTACCCGGTGGCCAGACTGGACGAACTCGACAAGCCGACGCGTGTGCGTCTGTTCGGTCGGCCCTACCTGGCCGAGCCGACCGACGACGGCGAAGGTCGAGTCCTGGCCCCGGACCCTGACTGGAAGCGGCCGCGGTCACTTCCGAGCTATGCAAAATACGGTCTGCTCTGGACCTGTGTCGGAGACCCGGCGAGCGACGCTCCACCGGTGTGGCCAGAGGCCGACGACGCTGCCGCTTCCGGCTGGCGAGTGATGACCGAGTTCTTCGAGGTGTGGAACTGCTCGGCCCTACGGATCATCGACAACAATCTCGACAACTCGCACGTGGCCTTCGTGCACAAGACCACCTTCGGCGATCCGGCCGATGCGCGAGTCGCTCGACCCGACGTCCACAAACAGGACGATGGCTACTTCCATGCCACGCTTCGCTCTGCCCAGCGGGGCTTGGGTGTGCAACTCGGCTTGACCGCCGATGAGGAGGAGCGATTCTCCCGAACGAGTACGACCCGGTTGCTTGCCCCGTTGACCACCACGGTTCGGATGCGGTTCGCAGAGAGCGGGCTCGACTACTCGTTCTACGGGGTGGCGACGCCGGTCGATGACCGGCACTCGATCTATGTCCGACTCTCCGCACTGGAGGGACCCGAGGGCATGCAACCGTGGGAGCCGTTCCATGCGTTTGGCACACGGGTGAAGGAGGAGGATCGGGTGATTCTCGAATCGACCATCCCTGACTTCCCGGTCGACACCACCACCGAAGTCCACCTGCGCTGCGACACCGCGACGCTCGCCTATCGACGCACACTCTCGGCCCACCTTCTGGGTCATGGCCAGCGTGTGCCAAAGGATGCCCTCACCCGATGACGACCACCGATACCTCCACCTCCTCGATGATCGACCTGTCCGAGACGGAAACCGCATCGGCAGCGAGCGGGTTTGCCGAGAAGGGAGCGGCCACCCAACTGAGTCTGCGGTCGATCTCGAAGACCTACGTCCCCAAGGACGGGCCGGTACTTCGTGGAATCGACATCGACGTCGCCCAGGGCGAACTCGTGTCGTTGCTCGGCCCGAGCGGCTGCGGCAAGAGCACGCTGCTTCGGATCGTTGCTGGGTTCATCGAACCGTCAGATGGACGGGTCGTCCTCGGAGACGCCGACATCACGACCACGCCCACGCACCGCCGCAACGTCGGCATCGTGCACCAGAGCCACGCACTCTGGCCGCACCTGACGGTTGCGGAGAACATCGGATTCGGACTCGAGATGCGAAGGGTCAAGCGCTCCGAACGTGAACAGCGAACCGCGGAGATGCTCGATCTGGTTGGACTCGACGGCTATGGCCGACGGCTACCGGGGGAGTTGTCGGGTGGTCAGCAGCAGCGGGTTGCGCTGGCACGGGCACTCGTGATCGAACCTCGGGTACTGCTGCTCGACGAGCCGCTCTCGAGCCTCGATGCGAACCTCCGGGTGTACCTACGTGAGGAGATCCGCCGGATCCAGCGGGAACTGGGCGTCACGACGCTCTTCGTCACGCACGATCGCGAAGAGGCAATGGCCATCTCTGATCGCATCATCGTGCTCGAAGGTGGCGTGATCGCACAAGAGGGATCGGCGATCGATCTCTATCGTCGCCCGGTCTCTCGGTTCGTGATGACGTTCACCGGTGCCACCGTCGAGTTTCCCGGCGTGGTGAGCGAGATCGAGGGCCAGTCCGTCGTCGTCGCCTCGGCTCTGGGCGAGACCCGATTGCCGACAACGCAGGCGTTCGGCGTCGGAGACGACGTGACGCTTTGCGTGCGACCCGATGACCTGGCGCTCGGCGATGGTGAGGCGGCGATCGAGGGTGTGCTCACCGACGCCGCCTTCCTCGGAACGAGCGCCGAGATCCGGGTGCGCTGTGCGACCTCCGACGGCATGTCGGACATTCCGGTCCGCCTCTCTGCTCGCCAGTTCGAGCACGTGCCACCGATCGGCAGTGCGGTGCGGCTGGCCATCGATCTCTCTCACATCCACATCTTCGCTGGCACCACCACCGCCTGAACCAGACCTATCCACCAACGACCCCGATCACATCCCTCAACCCACCAATCAAGTCCCCACACCCTGGGCCGCGCATCGCCGGCCGGAAGACGGAGTTCGAGCAATGTCACGAATGCGAGACCGACAGAGAAGTACGAAACGAGCGTTGGCGATTCCGCTGGCACTCGCCCTCGGGCTGGCCGCATGCGGCAGCGACGACAGCGGTGGCGACGCTGCCGAGTCGACCGAATCCACCGAGGTCGCCGAGACCGAGACGACCGAAGCCGAAGGAACCGACTCTGAGGAGACAACAGCCGAAACCGAGGTTGCAGCATCCGAGGGAGGCTTCGCTTCGATGGAAGAGATCGCAGCGATGTGTCCACCCGACATCGCGCCAGAAAAACTGGTGCTGTCGACCTGGGCATCGCATGAGGACCTGATTGCGCCTTCGCTCGTGAGCTTCACCGAAGCCACCGGAGTCGAGGTCGAGTTCCTCTCCAACGACTTGGGCGATCGGCTCACGAAGATGGCAGCGGAGTCGGGTTCGCCGACGATCGACGTGTCGATCGTGCCGGTCAACGAGGTGGCTGCGCTCTACACCAACGGTGTCACCGAGGCAGTCAACACGAGCATGCCCAACTACGACCAGTTGCTCGATGTCGCCAAGGTCGAGGGAGGGTATGGCTCATCAGTCATCCAGTTCGGTATCGCCTACAACCCCGAGTTCGTGACCGAGACTCCGACATCGTGGGCGGACCTCTTCGCCAGCGACTACGCCGGTCATATCGGCTTCCCGACGATGCCGAACTCCGGTGGCTACGCAACGCTTGCCATGCTCAACCGGATGGAGGGTGGAACCGACGATGATCTGACGCCGGCGATCCAAGTCATTGCCGACAACAAGGATGAGATCGCCACGTTCTTCCCGAACTCGCCCGCTGTCGAGCCACAGGTCGCCGCAGGCGAAGTGTGGATCTACCCCGACATCGGTGGTGGAGCACTCGCTTCGATGGACCGTGGCAACCCGATCGAGTTCACGATTCCTGCTGAGGGCGGCCCGGTCGGGATGAACACCCTCGTGGTGCCTGCCGGTAGCGATCATCTGCCATGTACCGAGGCGTTCGTCGCCAACTTCTTCGGTCAGGAAGTACAGCAGGCATGGGCCGAGAATCTCTACTACGGCTCGGTCAGTGCCAGCTTCGTGAGTCCAGACGGGCTCGTCGTCTATCCGAACGACTCATCGACGATCGTCGACATCGACTGGACCACGCTCTCGGTCAACGGTCCTGACACCATCGACCTCTGGAACCGAATGGTGGTCGGCTGATCATGGTCCTTGCCCCCACCTCGAACCTCGTGCTCCCGGGCGTCGACGAGACTCACGTCTCCCCGAGTCGGAAGCGGTCGCTTCGGCGGTTCGTGCCGGCAGCGATGATCGGTCCGGTCACCGCCGTCATCGGGGTGGGGGCGCTCGGGCCGCTCGTCGTGCTCGTCCTCTATTCGTTCGGCTTTCTCGGGATGAACGAGAGTCCGGGGATCCAGCTGTACACCGAGATCCTCGGTGACAGCTACTTCCGGAACACGTTCGCCCGATCACTTCGACTGGCAGCGATGACGTCTGCCGTCTCGCTGGTGGTCGCCGTACCGCTGGCATTCCGGATCTCACGGGCACGAGGTTGGGGCCGAACCCTCCTGACCTGCCTGGTCGTGCTGCCACTGCTCATCAATATCGTGGTGCGCAACCTCGGATGGGTACTCGTACTCTCGCCGAATGGCGTGTTGAACTCGCTCCTCGCACCCCTGGGATTGTCACAGTCTCTGCTGGGAACGGTGAGCGGGATGGGACTCGTGCTCGTGCACGTGTCGATTCCCCTGGTGGTGCTTCCGCTGCTGTCGTCGCTCGATCGTCTGGACCCAGCACAGCGGGAAGCGGCGTTGGCGCTCGGCGCCCATCCGGCGCTGGCCTTCTTCCGATTCACCTTGCCTGCCATCGCTCCCAGTTTGCTCGCCGGTGCGGTGCTCTCGTTCGTGATCGGCATCGGTTCACTCGTCACTCCGATCTTCCTCGGGCAGGGGCGAACCATGGTGATCCCGACGCTCATCGTCCAGCAGATCTCCACCTACCGTTGGGAACGAGCGGCGGCGCTGTCGATGCTCCTGTTCATCCTGGTCGTCGCCGTCGTCTTCACGATGCAGCGGTTCGCCCGGCGCATGTCGAGCGGACGAAGCGAGCGTGCTCGTCGCCGAGGAGCACTACTGCGTCTGCGTCCGGTGACCGCTGCTGCCGCGACCCTCAACCCGCTGCCGGTTGCCGCAGGCATTCGTCGGTGGACCACCGTTGGCTTCATGTGGGTCATGACGGTGTTCCTTCTGCTCCCGATGTTCGTCATCCTCAAGACGGGTGTCGACGACTCGCAGATACCGACAGCCGAGTGGCACGGATTCACCACCCGGTGGCTCGCCGAGGCGATCACCGAAGATGGCTACCGAACCCAGTTGTTGCTCTCGCTGAGGTTGGCCGTCGTCGCTGTCGTGCTCGGCCTCGTGCTGTCGGCGATCGGATCATGGGCGATTGTCCGCTATCGGTTCCCTGGTCGTGACGGGCTGGTGGCCTTTCTCATGTCGCCACTCCTCATGCCTCAGGCGGCGCTGGCCGTCGGATTCGTCTTGTTCTTCTTGATTCTCGGTACGGCTCCATCGTTCGAGCGCCTGCTCTTCGCCCACGTCGTGGTCACGATCCCCTACATGACCAGGGTGCTGGTGAGCACGTTCGAGACGATCGATGTCCGAATGGAGGAGGCAGCGGCGGCATGCGGCGCTCGACCGGTCACGGTCTTTCGTCGAATCACCCTGCCGCTCCTTCGATCGGGTGTCTTCACTGCATGCCTGTTCGGCTTCCTCCAGTCCTTCGACGAAGCAGCTATCAGCGTGTTGATCGCCAGTGGCGACACGACGACGCTCCCCGTCAAGCTCATGTCCGACATGGCATTCCAACCATCTCCGGTCGGTGCGGCCATCTCAGCGATCCTCATCGTGCTGGTCGTCGCCGTGGTCGTGCCGCTCGAGCGGCGGTTCGGCATCTCGTCGAGCGCGGTCCTCGCCGGCCGAGATGACTCATGAAACCCTTCAATCCCAACAGACCCGAGGAATTCTGATGCTCGTCACCGATGTCCCCGCCTTCCGCAATTTCTGGTATCCCGTCGCCTTCGCCGAGGATCTCGGCGAGGGCCCGATTGCCCGAACGGTCCTCGGCCAGCGCCTGGTGGTGTGGGCCACCGGTGAGGACACTGCGTCGGCCGCGCTCGACGTCTGTCCCCACCGCGCCTCGGCGCTCTCGATCGGCTGGGTGGAAGACGGCTGTGTGGTGTGTCCGTACCACGGGTGGCACTTCGGCGAGGACGGGAAAGCCACGCACATTCCCCAGCTCGATCCGGGGTTGCCGATCCCGCCCAAGGCAGCGCTCACCACCGTGCACGCGACCGTTCGATGCGGCGTGGTGTGGGTCGCGCTCGATGAGCCGGTCGGGGGTCTCCCCGAGATTCCCGAGCACGCCGACCCCGGCTACCGGGTGGTGCGCCAGTTCGACGAAGTGTGGGCAGCAGCCGCTCCGCGGCTCGTCGACAACTCGTTCGATCCAGCCCATGTGGCCTTCGTTCACCGAGAAACCTTCGGCACTCCCGAGAACGCACGCATCGATCCGCCCGACATCACGTACACCGATGAAGGCCTCGAGGCTCGAACCCGACTCGTGGTCGAGAACCATCTCGAAGCAGCGCAGCGGGCCAACAAGATCGACGACCAGCAGACCGTCCGCACGACGGTGAGCCGATTCGTTGCGCCATTCCTCCGCGTGATGAGCATCACGTACCCCAATGGGCTGCACCACATGCTCGTCACCGGCATCTGTCCGGTCGATGATGATCACCTACGACTCGTCCAGTGGTCCATCCGTAACGACACCGAAGCCGATGTGCCGGCGACAGACGTGGTGGCCTTCGACCGAGCCGTCACGCTCGAGGACCAGTGGCTGCTCGAGCACACCGAGCCCGACTACGAACTCGGGCAGACCGATCTCGTTCACCTGAAGGTCGACAGGGGAACCCTTGCCGTGCGAAACATCTACCGACAGATCGTCGATGGTACGTGGCCTGCCCTCGCCACTCGCGAACCCGAACCTCCGGCGATTGCCACGGGCACAACGTCCTCGACGGTCGACGTACCCGTGATCGACATCGAGCGATTCGAGGATGGATCTGCGACAGAACGATCGGCGATCGCCGAGTCGATTGCCGATGCCTGTGCCGAAGTCGGTTTCGTGTTGGTCGCAGGCCACGGAGTGCCCGACGACCTGCTCGACGCGTTCTACGACGTCTCTCGCGCCTTCTACCAGCTTCCGCTCGAGGCGAAGCTGGCAGTGCGGTCGCCGATCGAGTCGCTGTACCAGGGATATGCCTGTCCGGGAGACGGACCCGGCTTCCACACCAGCGAACGTCAGTCGTTCAACGTCGGACGATTCGACACGGTGGCCGAGGCCATCGCTGCCGGGGCCCCCGACGACATCGGGGACCACATGCACGAAGCACTCTGGCCGGAAGTGCCGGCCTCCTTCCGAGAGATCTGGCGGGCCTACTTCGCAGAGATGGATCGCTTCACCGCACGACTCATGCGCGTCTTCGAAGCCGGACTGGGGTTGACCACCGGTCGACTCGGCGACTTCGTCGGACTCGACCCTTCGTCGCTGGTCGCGAACTACTACTCCGACGACATCGAGTCCGGGCATGAGCCCTCGCCGTACCGGTTCAAGGCACACCGCGACGGCGACATCTTCACGATGCTGCACCAAGACGATGGGCCCGGTGCACTCCAGCTGTACGAGCGTCACCGGGGCTGGCGCGATGTGCTTCCGGTTCCTGGGACGTACGTCGTGAACATCGGTGAGCAGTTGGAGCGACTGACGAACGATCGATTCGTCGCAACACCCCATCGCGTGCTCAATCCGCCCGAGGGTGCGGATCGTTCGATCCCTCGGATGTCCTCACCCTTCTTCGTGAAGGCGAGCCTCGACGCGGTGATCGCTCCTCTGCCCGAGCTGATCGCCCCGGGGGAGCAGCCGCATTACGACCCGATCACGGGGCGTGAATGGCTGAATCGAAATGTGGCCCAGATCCAAGACGGCTACGACTCGACGGTTCGATTCGAGGAGCAGTTCGCTCCCGATCAGCCGGGCTGAGCGCCTCAGGTATCGGTGGTGCGCAGGACCGCAAGGTCCTGCGCGTCCAGCGCGTCGATGACGCCGCGGCCGACGAGGTCGGCGAAGCCGTCGTCAGGGGACATCGTCGTGATCGCCCAAAGCCTTCCGGCGCCGGTGTTGCGAATGCGATGGACCGAGCCGATCGGCAGCACGAGGAACTGGCCCGCACCGACTCCGACCTCGGTGCCATCGCACTCGGCGATGCCCTCTCCGGCGAGAAACCAGAAGGTCTCGACCGATCGGTCGTGCGAGTTCGGCGGCTGGGCCCCGTCGACGTCCCACACCTCGAAGAACACGCTCGTGTCATCGGGGCCGTCGGGAGCCTTGACGATCGCGAGCTTGACGGAGTCGTCGGGCGAGATCCGGTAGCACGGTGCGTTCGCGACATCGATGAGATCGGCGGGTGGTCGTGTCATCGTCATGACCTGCTTGGTGGTGTCTGGATGGATCGGCTGAGTTCGGCGGCGAGGTCGATGAGTTCCAGGTCCTGGCCTGGTCGCCCGATGATCGCCAAGCCGATCGGGAGACCGTCCAGGCGCACAGCCGGGATGACCACGACCGGGGCACCGGCGAGGCCGGCGGTGCACGTGAGTTGCAGCGTCTGGGTTCGGATTCGTTCCTGGGCGGAGCGGTCGCCCTTGCGGTCGAGCGGTGGGGGAGTGCCCGCAGCCGCCGGCACGATCAACGGGCCGGCGGCGAGGAGTTCGTGCATCCGGGCTCGAATCGCGTCGGCCATCGGCCGCTGAACATCGACATCGGCGTCGGTGATCGTGGAAGCTGCGGCAAAGCGGGCGGCGATTCCCGGGCCCATGTCGGGTTTCGAGGCCCTGAGCCAGTCGCCGTGCTGCAACCAGGCCTCGCGCATCTGGATCGTGCGTTGCGCCTCGAGCGCGGTGCCGAGGTCGATCCCGAGGCCAACGGTGGAATCCGGGGAAACCGGCGACGAGGCAAGTGCGCTTCGTAGGGCATCGGCGACCGTCGGGTCGACGCCGTCGAACGCCTCGGCCAACAGCCTGGCTCCTGACAGCGGCGAGGCGACGGCCGCCGACCGCGGAACGCCGGCAAGGAGCACTTCGGCAGCAGAGCGAAGTAGATCGAAACGTTGGGCGAAGACCCCGACGGTGTCGAAGGACGGGGCGAGCGGGACGACGCCCTCCATGGGGATCGAACCGTGCGTCGAGCGCCATCCGATGATCGAGCAGTAGCTCGCCGGGATGCGCACCGACCCGGCGGTGTCGGTCCCGAGAGCAAGATCGACCAGCCCGCCGGCGACTGCAGCCGCCGATCCCGCAGAGGACCCGCCGGGAATGTGCCCGGGAGCCGCCGAGTTGAGCGGCGTGCCGTGGTGGACGTTGGTCCCCGACAACGAGAAGGCGAGCTCATCGGTCACGGTCTTGCCGACGATCGTTGCTCCCGCATCGACGAGTCGGCCGACGGCGGGCGCATGTGCGGTGGCGGGCACGTGTTCGCCGGCGTACGTGGGGTTGCCTGCTCCGGTGACCGTGCCGGCGACGTCGAAGAGATCCTTGACTCCGACCCTCGAGCCGGCGAGTGGCCCGGTCGCCGCTCCGGACGCGATGTCGGCCATCTCGCCGACGAACGCCCCGAGATCAGTCGCGTCGCTCATCGCTGCGACCCCGACGTGATCGCGCTCGAGATGTCTCGGAGGTTCGCGGTGAAGCCGAAGCACTGGCGAACGTTGTACACCGTGGCGTCCCAGCAGAAGTCGGGCGACGTGGTCGCGCTCGCGTCTTCGAGCATGACGACGTCGTAGCCCGCACACGCCGCATCGACGAGGGTGGACAAGACACACTGATCGGCGTTGACTCCGGCGAAGAGCACCGTCGTCGTGTCGAGGTTGCGGAGTGTGCTGTCGAGCTCGGTGTCCCAGAATCCGCTCATCCGATGCTTGTCGATTCCGACGTCGTGCAGGCGTCGAACCGCAGCGAGTTCGTCGACCAGTTCTGCCCCCCACGATCCGTGCTCGAGCACCGGAGCACCGGTCGGCACGGTCGAACCGATGCCGACACCCACACCCTGAGGGTCATAGACCGAGATGACATTCGGCGGCAGGTTGATGCGGTCGGGTCTCGTTCCCCAGTTCAGCCAGATGATCGGGACATCGGCGGTGCGGAGCACTGGGATCCCGGCGACCAGTGGGCCGATCGGCTGTCGTGCCGGTTCGGTGTCGACGTCGATCGAAGCCAGCCAACCCTCGGCGTGACAGAAGTCGTTCTGCATGTCGACGACGACGAGGACGGTCCGTGCCAAGTCGATCTCGACGGCGGACGGCATCGCTGGAATCGTCACCAGATTGCGGCCGCGGAGCGGTTCGCTCAGGCGGACCACCTGGGAATCGGCGTTCCATCGGCGGCGGCCGGCGCCGATCACTCCCGGGTTCTTGGTCATCGGTTCTGCTCTCGGTTCATGATCGGTTCTCCGCACGGCGGGACACGTGGGCATGACGAATCCGCCAGCCGGTTTCGCCTCGAGCCCAGACCTGGGTTCGCTGGACGATCTGCTCGCCTCGGCGCAGAACCGCCAGGTGGAGGACGATGTCGGGGGAGAGTGGCTCCACCTCATCGCTGATCCAGACAGGAGGATCCACCGCCGCCTGGGCCGCTCGGGCGCCCGCCACCTCGGTTGCACCGCGCTGTTCCCCTCCGGGGCCGAAGCGGGTGACGACACCACCTGGCCGGTCGCCGGCCTCGCCGGTTTGGTCGAGATCGACGTCGAACCAAGCCGTGGCTCGACGGACATCGCCCGCGACGAGCGCATCCTCGTAATCGTGAGCGGCGGCACGCACCTCGGCCGCAACCGAAGAGCGGTCGAAGAGGGTTCGCGGCGCGTCATTCACGGTTCCGAATCGTACGGAGACCGTGTTTCGGGATTGTTGCCGGGGATTGAACCGTCACGCGTGGCGTCTGGTTCTGGCCCGGCCATCATGGGCGGGTTCATCCGATGAGAAGAGGCACAGCGTGAAGGTTCCAGCCGACTACATCTGCGAGCACGGCATGCCCCAGCCGTGGGCGACCTGTACCGACTGCATGCTCCTGCCGCACGATCTCAAGCCGGTTCCGCCCCGGCCTGCGCCCGAGCCACCGAAGCCAAAGCCTGCGCCCAGGAAGCGGGCCTCTCGCGCCGCCGGTGCAGCGGGCAAGACCGCGGTCCCCAAGGCGGCGACGACTCGCCAGAAAGCGGCACCGCGGCCCTCCACCCGGCTGCCGAAGACGGTCGACGACACGTTTCCGCCGCTGATGGGAACCAAGGATCTTGCCTACGAGATTCCGGCCAACACGCTGCGCTATCACGTACAGGGCCCTGATCAGGGCTGGTTGCCGATCTCCTCGATGCCGAAAGACCTACGCGATCGGGGCTGGGTGTACCTCCAGTCCGAGGGCGAGCTCGTCGCCAAGTGTCAGGTGAAGGGCGTCGGCTTCCGTGACAAGCGATGGACCCACGAGCACGCCGACACCTCGTTCGACTCGGGCCCAGGACCGACCCTCGAGCTCGAAGGTGAGCACTGGCAGTTCATCTCGATCGACCTCGGCCCCGAGGGCGAGGCGGAGATCAGTGGCTACCGCTACGTGATCACCGACGCCGAAGGCTCGGTTCGTGTGGCGGTGGACTCGCCCGGAACCTGAATCAGGCCCCGCAGCCGGTGCCCATGACCGAGACCGGGCCGAGGTCGTCGTTCACGTACTCGAAGGCCTCGACACCGTCGCCTTCGTAGTATTCGGTGGCCATCAGGATCTCGAGCTTGTCGTCGCCGTTCAGATCGGCGAAGCCCCCGAGGCGGGCCCGCACCCAGAAGAAGTCATCGGTGTTCTCGGGGATGAACGAGCTGAAGAGGATGCTTGTCTGCACCTGCTCATCGACCAGCTTGCGCAGGAACACCAGTGAATAGTTCCCGGCCTCTGGCTGTGGCCAATTGGGGGAGTTGTTCGCTGTGACCACGACCTCGTCGACGCCATCGCCCTCGAGGTCGATGCGGGCAACCGAATCGACGGTGGCCAGCGAGGGGTCGATCCCGTTCTGACCGAGCAGTGTGGCCACCTGCTCCTGATATGCCCCGCCCCCACCAGAGGTGACGTCCGGTGTTCTCGGTGTGGCGTTCCAGTCGGCGCGGACCCCGATGGCCATGACACCGCTCTGATAGTCGTAGGTCAGCTCGGGTGAGGTCTCGACCCCGAACCCGCCGGCAGCCTCGCAGATCATGAACGGCTCGCCGCCGGTGACCGTGCCGGAACCGATCCCGATGCCGGCCAGCTGGAAGACGTCACCAGCCGACGCTCCGACCTCGGCTGCCGATTCGGGGAATCCCGGGTTCCAGCCCGAGCCGGTCCACCCACCGATGGTGCCATAACGATAGATCACCACACTCGGCGTCGAGGCCGGCGTGGAAGGAGCCGTGTCGGAGGATGTGCCGGTGGTGCCGTCGGCAGCATCGCCGGAGTCGCCACCCGAGTCTCCCTGGCTCGTGCCGTCATCGCCTTCGCCGTCGAACAACACGGTGTCTTCGGGCAGCGAATCGGGGTCGACCGCAAGGGGGTTGGCGCCGTCGCCACCGGCCGAATCACTGCCGCCACAGGCGACAGCCACCAGCGAGAGGCTCAGGAGAAGGGCGAAAAACGTGCGCATTCCGACCAGCTTGCCAGAGGGAGGTGCCGGAATGCTCGAGGGCCGAGTTATCCTGCTGGATCCCGGACCGTTAGCTCAGTTGGCTAGAGCGCTCGCCTCACACGCGAGAGGTCACAAGTTCAAGTCTTGTACGGTCCACGTTTGCCCTTCGGGCAACCCGAGTTGCTCGCTGCGCTCGCAACATCGCACCAGCGAAAGCTCTCAGCCGGGTTTCGCGACATCGCACCAGCGAAAGCTCTCAGCCGGGTAGCCCGCGACATCGCACCAGCGAAAGCTTTCAGCCGGGTAGCCCGCTCCATCGCACCAGCGAAAGCTTTCAGCCGGGTAAGCCGAGGTCGTCGTGACACGCGCTGGGCGCGGAGCGGCCGCCTCGATCGTGGGTGAGGGAAGCCACGAAACGAGACGGCCGGTCACGGTGGGTAACCGAACGGAGGCTGGGGGTCAGCCCTCGGTGGTTTCGGTGGTCTCGGTATCGGCGTCTGTGTCGGTTTCGCCGTCGGTCTCACTTTCGATCTCTTCCTCGAGCTCGTCTGCGCCGGTGTCGACCTGGTCGTCGACTCCATCGACGGGATTGTCGATGTCGGTCGAGTCGCCATCGTCGTCACTGCACGCAGCGGCACCGAGTGTCAGACCGAAGAGTGCAACTCCTGTTGCGATTCCTCGTCCGATTCCGGCGCTCGTGCGACGTACGTTTGCTGTGCGGGTGTTGCTGACAATTCCGGTAAGGCCCATGGTGAGCTCCCTTCGTTGAAGTTGGGAGCGTTGTTCCCGACCACCGAAGGCCCAAACGTCACGAAGGCGACAGTTTTTGCCCGAGCTCGGTCGAGAACTCGGCGGCAGCTTCGGCGGTGAGGTGGGTGAAGTCGACGAACTCGGGGTCGGTGGGGGAGCTGTCGAGCAGCACGGCCTCGACATCGAGTTCGGCAGCGAGGGCCGAGATGGTCCCGGGAACGAGTGCGTGCTGCTCGGGTCCTGCGGGGTAGAGCTGTCGGAATCGGTTGGGGACGGGAAGCTCGATGAAGATCACCTCGATGCCACGATCCTGCAAGGCCCGCACGGTGCGGGTGACGGCGGCGAGATCGTCTCGATCGAGCTGGAAGGGGTTGATACGTCGCGCCATCTCCTGTGACTGGCGGATGCCGGTGTCGATCGTGAAGTTGGTGCGTTCGCCGTCGGGGCCGACCTCGGCCTCGGCCTCGGCAACGGCAGCCCGGTTGGCGTCGGCACCCGCACCGAAGAGCTGATCCGGGTCACGGATGACTCGCCGATCGGCCATCAGGGTCGAGACTCGCGAGACCAATCGATCGGCCTCGGCATAGAACCCCGGCTTGGTCTCGAGGGCGGAGTCGTAGGCCGTGAGGGTGGCGTCGCCGTATTCGAGCGACAGGTCGAGAGCCGACAGTCCCCACAGGACCGTCTCGGGCTCGATCTCGTCGATGACATGATCGAGCAGCCATGGCTCCATCACCACCGGGACGCCGCCGTTGAGTGCCGCGTTGTAGATCGACGGAGCAGCGCCGTCGCCGGCACCGAGCGAGCTCGCGAGCACGCTCGGCACGATGTCTTGTTGGGCCATCGAGGTACCGATCACCACGATGTCGACGTCGCCGCGAGCCTTCATCTGTTCGACTTTGAGCTGGGTGGCCTGGTCGTGCCAACGCAGCACCGGGGCATCGGTCGCGCTCATGGTGAGGCGGGCCATGAGTTCGGCGGCGACGATCACCAGGAGGAAGGCGAGTGCGAATCGTTTCATGAGTCGCCGACCTCGAGCGCATCGGCGACCAGGCCGCTGAACTCGGTGGCACCCACCAGGGTGGGGTGCGTCAAGTCGGCCCAGGTTGCGGGGTCTTGCATC
>RCMY010000410.1_pt1 | contig 39842 bp, 40 predicted proteins | sample 2041341 | NCBI WGS metagenome assembly RCMY01 (sample SAMN09708234, study PRJNA481090) | Marine sediment metagenome, whole genome shotgun sequencing project. | reverse complement strand
GAGGATGAATTCTACCTCGTTGATCATTCGACCTTTAGCTATCTGGTGATGCCCGGCGAAGGGTTTGTCGATTTTTTTAGGCGTGATGTTACGCCCGACCAAATGGCTGACAAAATTGAATGCTTTATAGAAAACCAGTAGAATATTTGACGTGACCAAGGAAGCACTACATATCTGCTCATGAATGTGGCAAAAAATCCGATGATTGCGAGGCATGAAATGGCTGAGAATAGCGCGCTTGATCTAGGTGAAGATCGGTCTTTGCTTTTGGTAGATGACGACGAACCGTTTCTGCGCCGTCTGGCCAAAGCAATGGAAAAGCGCGGGTTCGAGGTTGAAACAGCGGGTTCCGTTGCAGCGGGTCGTGCTATTGCGACAGCCCGTCCGCCAGCCTATGCCGTCATTGATCTTCGACTTGAGGATGGGAACGGTCTGGACGTTGTCGAAGTGCTGCGCGCAAAACGCCCCGATGCGCGGGTTGTCGTGCTGACCGGCTATGGTGCAATTGCGACAGCGGTGGCTGCTGTTAAAATCGGTGCTACGGATTACCTGTCTAAACCAGCTGACGCCAATGATATTACAAACGCGCTTTTGGCGAATGGGGATGACCTGCCCCCGCCCCCTGAGAACCCGATGAGCGCGGACCGCGTAAAATGGGAGCACATTCAGCGTGTGTACGAATTGTGCGATCGCAATGTGTCTGAAACAGCGCGGCGTTTGAACATGCACCGCCGAACATTACAGCGTATTCTGGCGAAAAGAAGCCCGCGTTAGGGTCTAAATATCATATCGTTTGCTGATTTTGTCCACGATCTGACCAGAGGCAAGCGAGACTCCCTCATCAAAATGCCAATCGCGAAATCCGCGGCTTTGATAGTATATGAGGCCACCTGCATTGTCGGCGCGGATTGTCGCGTTAATCCAGACATAGCCCAACTGTTTTGCCGCGGCTGATGTCGCGCTGAACAATGCAGACCCGATGCCAAGACCGGTGCGCCCGACTTGGACAAATGTCGCAATATCGCAGGCTCCGGCAGGCAATTTGGGGTGGGGGTTGATCCATTGAAAACCGACGACCTTTTCGTCTTCGTCCAAGCCAACATGCCATGCGCTATGATCCGCGTTTGATGCCATCCATTGTTTCAAATCATCGCCGGTGACTGGCCTGGTTATCGCCGTGGTGCCGCCAATCTCGATGATTTCGTTCAACAGCCGCGCCATATTAGCGGAATCCAACCCAAGGGCTTCTCTGACTGTGATCATGATATCTCCCTTAGAAGTATTGCATGGCGGGCAGTGAAATCATTGCGGGTCTCAACTGGCGGCCGCAGCACGATTGCCAGATTCTCGATAATGCCGGTGTCAGGCTTGCCAAAAAACCGGGTTGCTTCGGTTTCTGAAAATCCTGCGATCTGAGTCGCTTCCATCCAAGCGCTAATCTTATCCGCCTTCTTGATCTGCTGTTTGACGGTTTTAGGTATTGCAGCAGGCAGGCCAAATCGAATGTGAATCGCTGCCGTCAATCGATCATCCAGCGCACCATATCCCGGCCCTACAGCCGATTTCACAGGTGAAATCATGTCACCGATCACATATTCCGGCGCATCATGAAGCAGAGCGGCGAGTTTCCATTTTGCAGGTGCCTTTGGGTTCAGGCGCGCAAAAAGCGTTTCCACCAAAAGGGAATGTTCAGCAACGGAATAGGCGTAATCACCGTGGGTTTGGCCGTTCCAGCGGGCAACAAAAGCCAAGCCATGCGCGATATCTTCGATCTCGATATCGACGGGGGTGGGGTCAAGCAGGTCCAGCCTGCGACCCGAGAGCATGCGCTGCCACGCGCGGGGTTGCTGCGCCATGATGATCCTCCGGTACCTAATTTCTGGTCATTCTTCCCACGTAGGTCCCAATCATGGAACCCGTGAATGCACATCGCCAACGGTTCCTAGGGGCTTACCAGTACCGAAAAATAACTGCTGCTTGCCCACTGAACCATCGATCGTTGAGATTAGTGTATTTAAGTGCTACGCGCGTGGCAAATATCCGATCTTTTGAAAAGGGATGCCAAATGGCCAACGATTATATCGTTAAAGACATTAGCCTTGCTGCGTATGGCCGCAAGGAACTTGATATTGCTGAGACAGAAATGCCGGGCCTGATGGCGCTGCGCGAGGAATACGGCAAGAAAAAGCCGCTCAAAGGTGCGCGTATCGTTGGATCGTTGCACATGACAATCCAGACCGCTGTTCTGATCGAAACGCTGGTTGAGCTTGGTGCCGACGTCCGTTGGGCATCGTGTAACATCTTCTCAACCCAAGACCACGCTGCTGCCGCGATTGCTGCTGGTGGCACGCCTGTGTTCGCGATAAAAGGTCAGTCGCTGGAAGAGCATTGGGATTACCTTGATAAATCCTTCATGTTCAAGGACGGCCCGAACCTGATCCTTGACGATGGTGGCGATGCGACGCTCTACATCCTGCTGGGTGCCCGCGCCGAAGCTGGCGAAGAAGTGATCGCCGTACCGCAATCCGAGGAAGAAGTCGCGATCAAAGCCCAGATCAAAAAACGCATGGAAGCCTCCCCCGGTTGGTTCACCAAAATGCGCGACCAGATCAAAGGTGTTTCCGAAGAAACGACAACCGGCGTTCACCGTCTGTACGAACTGGTCAAGCAGGGACAACTGCCCTTCCCCGCTATCAACGTGAACGACAGCGTGACCAAGTCCAAGTTCGACAACAAATACGGCTGTAAGGAATCGCTGGTCGACGGTATCCGCCGCGCCACCGACACCATGATGGCTGGTAAAGTTGCCGTTGTCATGGGCTATGGCGATGTTGGCAAAGGCTCTGCCGCGTCCTTGGCCGGTGCCGGTGCCCGTGTCAAAGTTACCGAAGTCGACCCTATTTGCGCGCTTCAGGCTGCTATGGACGGTTTCGAAGTTGTGCTGCTGGAAGACGTGCTGCCAACAGCTGACATCTTTATCACCACCACCGGCAACAAAGACGTGATCCGGATCGAGCATATGCGCGAGATGAAGGACATGGCGATCGTTGGCAACATCGGCCACTTTGACAACGAAATCCAGGTTGCCGCGCTGAAGAACCACAAATGGACCAACATCAAAGAACAGGTCGACATGATCGAGATGCCTTCGGGCAACCGTCTGATCCTGCTGTCCGAGGGTCGTTTGCTGAACCTTGGCAACGCGACTGGTCACCCGTCCTTTGTGATGTCCGCGTCCTTCACCAACCAGGTGTTGGCGCAAATCGAGCTTTGGGAAAACACCGGTAAATATACAAACGACGTATATATCCTGCCCAAGCATCTGGATGAAAAGGTTGCGCGTCTGCACCTCGCGCGGATCGGCGTTAAGCTGACCCAACTGAGCAACGAGCAAGCAGCCTATATCGGCGTGCCCGCCGACGGCCCGTTCAAGCCAGAGCACTATCGTTACTAATTCAGGCTAAACCGCCTGAGATTGCGCCGCCTGAACATCCGTTCGGGCGGCGTCTTTCGTTTTGGATGCCTACCTGACATCGCGCCCTTGGTTCAGGATAATCACGTTCCCGCTGGATACATCCCCAGCAGGTGAGATCAGAAAACCAACCCAATCCGCAATCTCTGATGGTTGCATCGCGTGACCGTGGGGCATTTGTGCGATGGCTTTTTCCAGAACCTCTGCGCTGACCACACCAAACAGCGGCGTTTCTGTCATTGCGGGCGCAATCGAATTAACTGCAATCTTCTCGGTCGCATAGCGCCGCGCCAGATCTTTGGTCAATGTATCCAACGCTGCTTTTGAGGCCCGGTAGTGTGGCGGGTCAAACGCGTCAAAATTATATGCGCCGTTGGAGCTGATATTGACTATTTTGCGCACCCCTTCACGCCCCGCCATCAGTTTGATCGCAGCTTGACAACAGTAAAACGCACCTGAGAAATTCAGCGCCATCTGCTTTTCAAACTCGTCCACAGGAATGTTAGGGAATTCGGACATCAAACAGGTGCCTGCGTTATTCACCAACGCGTCGACGCCCCCATAGTTAATTCCGATTTGCTCGAACGCTTGGGCGATATCTTTAGCGTTGGTCAGATCGATTGAGATGCCTTCGAAACTGTCCGAAAGCATATCCGCCAGACCGATTGCGTCGATATCCAATCCTACGACATGGAAATTGTCCTTTTTTAGCCGTTCAACGATAGCCCGCCCCATGCCACCTGCGGCCCCAGTGACCACTGCAATTTTCTTCATCTCAACGTCCCTCATGATTTGCGGTTGGCTTTTCTAGCTGGACCACGTTATCCAATTTATATGTAAACGCATGTATTTTTCCATGCAAGGAGAGCCAGATGCCAATTCGCCCCGCCCGAAGGATAACCGATACCAGCCCAAAAAACTTTGGTATGTTCGCCAAGGCAGTTGGGATGCCGGGCGACCTGATCCATCTTGAACTTGGTATGCCAGCCGAGGATACCCCTCAGCATATCAAGGATGCAACGATTGCCGCTTTGCAAGCGGGTGCCGTTCATTATTCCGACCTGCAAGGCATGGTAGAGTTGCGAGTGGCTCTGGCGGACAAGTTGCGACGGCAGAACAACCTGGACGTTACGGCCGATGACGTTTTAATCACCAACGGTCTAACCCAAGGGTCATTTGCCGCCTTCATGGCGTATCTGGAGGAGGGCGACGAGGCTCTTTTGCTTGCGCCCTTTTATCCCCAACACATTGGCAAAGCCGAACTTGCCGGTGCCAAAGTGACCATCGCACCTTTGGATGCAGCAAACGGGTATTCGATCAATCGCGCCTTAATAGAGCCCCATATAAGCCCCGCGACCCGAGTGATCGCGTTGATAAACCCCTGCAATCCAACGGGCCGCGTGTATAGCCGCGATGAACTGCAAATCGTTGCGGATCTCGCGCAGAAACATGACCTTTTGGTGATCTCGGACGAGGTGTACGAAGAGATCACCTTTGACGCGCAGCATATTTCAATCGCGTCTTTGCCGGGTATGGAGGATCGAACGATATCGTTGTTCGCCTTTACGAAGGCGTATGCGATGGACGGTTGGCGATTGGGATATGTTGTGGCTGATAGTACCTTAATGGGGCCGTTGATGAAGATCACGACGAACGAAGTGACCCACGTGAATACGTTTATCCAACATGGGGCACTCGCGGCAGTAACGGGCGACGCGTCTGTTCTGGCTGGGATGGTCGCGCGGGATAGGGATCGGCGCGATCTGGTGGTTGGCCGGTTAAACCAAATGCCAGGCGTCTCCTGCGCCCCAGTCGAAGGCACGATCTATGCCTTTCCCAACATTGCGGCGACTGGCCTTAGCGCGCAGGAGTGCGCTGATCGCTTGCTGAACGAAACCGGCGTGGTCGTCGAAGCGGGCAGTTTTTACGGCGAAGCGGGCGAGGGACATTTGCGTGTTTGCTTTGGCTGCGCTGAAATTGATGTGCTGACCGATGCGATGGACAGGATGCAGCGGTTTTTCAACGGGCTTTAGATTAACGTTCTTAACGCCTGAAACAGGTCTGAAACATGTGCCGCGGTGGTGACCGCGCCCGGCGACAACCGCAAGATTTGGCCACGGCAATCGACGTAAATTAGGTGTTCTCGTAGTTGCCCGACCAATGCCTGCGCATCGACAGCGTGTGGCAATTTCACCATAATGGACCCGCCCCGATGCGCTTCGTCACGGGGGGTCGCAATCATCAGGCCGGCATCGTCAGCGTCTGCGATAATCAAATTCGTCAGCCCCCGATTATGGGGCAATAGATCAGATTGCGCCGCATGCCAACGCAGTGCTGGAATAGAGCCTAAACAGGCCAAAACGGAGGGTGTTCCGTGGTCAAACCGCCGCGCATCCGGCGCGTATTCAAAGGCATCCAGGTCCCACGAGAATGGATTATCCTGCGAAAACCACCCTCGCAGTTCGGGTGTTACGTGACGGATCAAATCCTTGCGCATTTGGATGATGCCTGCGCCCGGCGTTCCGCACAGCCATTTCAAACTGGTCGAGATCACGAAATCGGCCGGATAGTCATTTAACGAAAACGGAATAATCCCGATGCCTTGTGTCAGATCCACCCCGATCATCGACCCCATTTCGCGCCCATGTGAAATTAGCCTGTTTAAATCGCAACGGTGCGAGCTGGTAGATGTGACAAAGGTCAGAAGCGCCAGTCCCACATCCTTGCCCCAGGCCTCAAGCAGATCATCGTCATGCACCCAGAAAGCGCCATCGCGTATCGGAACGGTGTGCAGGGTGAACCCCATCCGATCCGCCAACCCGTTCAACAGAAAATGCAGCGAAGGAAAGCAATCTGCCGCGATCAAAACCCGCTTGCCGCGCAGCTGCCCAACGGGCAAACCGCCGAGGATGGAAAACAGCGCAGTTGTGACGTTTTCGGCGCTGGTCAGGGTATCTTCTGGCGCGTCTATCAAATCACGCCAAAGGGACAGAAACTCTTGCCTTTGGCCCAGAACGGACGGCCATTGCCCGTCATTTGTCATGCCCCAGACGTTTGAAAAATCAGACAAGGCGGTGGCCATTTCCTGTGCTTTTCCGGGATATTGACCGATAGAGTGATAAAGAAAATAGGCGGGATCAGGCATAAGCCCCTCATTTTAATACACATCCCAAGCGGCACGTGAATTTAGTTGCAAACGCATATAACGCTACGTAGCATCTGATATCAACAACAGTGCAACAGCATACCCACGGGAGTGATAAAGATGAGCGGCGCAGATAGTCTGACGAACCTTGCAATGATGCTGGCCACTGGCGGGATCGAAGTGATCGACTGCTCAGGTGTTCTGGGTCCGGATACACCGCTTTTGCAACTGCCCGAAGATTTTGCCAAAAATACGCCGAAAATCGAGATCCACAAGATCAGCGAATACGATAGCGACGGACCGTTCTTTGCATGGAACTGGCTAAAGCTTGGCGAACATTCAGGCACGCATTTTGATGCGCCACACCATTGGATTACCGGCAAGGACTATGAAGACGGCTATACCGACACGCTGGACGTGAAGCGGCTTGTCGCGCCCGTCAATGTCATCGACTGCTCTGCGCAGTCAGCGCAGAACGAAGATTTCCTTTTGACCGCTGACTCTGTGAAAGCTTGGGAAGGTAAACATGGGGCGATCGGCAAAGGCGAATGGGTTGTGATGCGGACGGACTGGGACAAGCGCGTTGATGACGCGGCAAAGTTTCTGAACGCCGACGATACCGGCCCCCACAGCCCGGGGCCAACGCCTGATTGCATCGAATATCTGTTATCAAAGGGGATCGTAGGTTGGGGCACCCAATGTATTGGCACTGACGCGGGTCAGGCCGGCGGGATGGAGCCGCCATACCCCGCTCACAACCTGCTTCACCGCGACAATTGCTTTGGGCTAGCGTCACTTGCCAACCTCGACAAGCTTCCTGCAAAGGGGGCCATCCTGATCGCCGCGCCGCTCAAGATTGAGCGGGGCACCGGCAGCCCGATCCGTGCTCTTGCGCTGATCCCAAAAGGCTGAGGTTTAGTACGCTACTTTCGGCATATTCCTTGAGCCGAAGTTGAGAGAAGGAGCCTTAGGATGACGGACATAGACACTGTTATAGAAAAGTCTGCCAATCCTTTGGCAGATGAGGGACTTGAAAGCTTTGCCCCCTATTTGATGAACCGCATCATTGGGCGCTACAATGCGGCGTTGCAGGAAGAAATGGCCAAATTGGGCCTTACAACGCCACAAATGCGGTCCCTTGCCGTCTTGTCCGTGCGCGATGGTATCTTGATCCGTGAACTTGCAGTTTATGCAGTTGTCCAGCAATCGACCCTTAGCAGGGGTTTGGACACATTGTCGCAAAACGGATTGGTCCTGCGCCAGCCCGACCCTCATGACAGCCGCGCAACCCGCATCTTTTTAACTGACAAAGGGCGCGAAGCATTCCAGTGCCTTTGGCCGCATATGTCTGAAGCCTACCAAGCGATGTTTTCAGGCATCGATGCCGATGAAAAGCGAGCATTTGTCGTTACGCTACAAAAGATGTTGAAAAACATCCGCAAACACGACTTTTGAAAGGGTTTAGATGGCCGAGCGTTCCTTCAAAAAAGAGGTAGAGCATCTGCGCAAGGGCGACGGAGATGTGTTTACCGGAGAAGGGATATTGGCCCTGACAAAGGCGCTGCTAGAAAACGGCGTGGGTTATGTCGGCGGGTATCAGGGCGCACCAATCAGCCATTTGATGGATGTGCTTGCTGATGCGCAGGACGTACTCGGCGAACTTGGCGTAAGGTTCGAGGCGAACGCAAGCGAAGGTGCTGCGGCTGCGATGCTGGCGGCGTCCGTACACTATCCGATCCGGGGGGCTGTGACGTTTAAAGGGCCGGTTGGTGTGAATGTTGCGTCGGATGCTTTGGCGAACCTCAGTTCATCAGGCGTGACGGGCGGCGCACTTGTCATCGTCGGCGAGGATTACGGCGAAGGGTCGTCGATCATGCAGGAAAGATCGCACGCCTTTGCAATGAAATCCCAATTTTGGATGCTGGACCCGCGACCGAACTTGCCAAGCATTACCAAAGCTGTGAAAGACGGATTTGAACTGTCCGAGGCCAGCAATACGCCTGTGATGTTGATAGTGCGGATCAGATCGTGCCATGTGACAGGCAGCTTCGTAACCCGCAATAACGTGCCGCCGCCTCTAACCGTGCGCGATGCATTGTCGGCCCCGCGCAGTGATTTCGCCCGCGTGGTTCTCCCCCCGATGAGCTATCTTCACGAACAAGACAAAATACAAAATCGCTGGCCTGCTGCTGAAAAATTTATCATCGAAAACAAACTGAACGAGGTTTTCGGCCCCGACCGTTCGCCATTGGGCATTGTTGTTCAAGGGGGCATGTATAACGGTGTGATGCGTGCACTTCAGCGTTTGGGGCTGGCCGATATCTATGGCAACAGCGACGTGCCGCTATACGTTCTGAATGTCACATATCCGCTTGTTAGAGACGAATTTAACCAGTTTTGCCAAGGCAAGGATCATGTGTTGGTCGTCGAGGAAGGGCAGCCGGACTTTATCGAACAGCAGCTCGGCAGCTTTCTGTATAAGGCGCGCAGTTCTGTCGAGTTGCATGGCAAAGACATGCTGCCGATGGCTGGGGAATATACCGGGCAGGTGATGTTGGACGGCGTGACCGCATTCATAAAGGCCGCCGCCCCAGAAATGTTACCGGGGAATGTGCGGGCCCCGAATGCAGATACCCCGCAGATACCGGACCTGTCTAAAACCGTTCCTATGCGGCCACCGGGGTTCTGCACTGGCTGCCCGGAACGGCCCATTTTTGCCGCGATGAAGCTGACAGAGCAGGAACTTGGCAAGCATCAGATAAGCGGAGACATCGGCTGCCACTTGTTTGCGGCGCTGCCCCCGTTTGAAATCGGCGGGGCCACGATGGGCTACGGCTTGGGTCCTGCGTCGAATGCGGCATTTGATGGGGGTGGGGAACGCCGGGCGATCTCGATCCTTGGCGATGGCGGGTTTTGGCACAACGGGCTCAGTTCTTCGATCGGGAACATGGTTTTCAACAAATCGGACTCGGTCGCAGTGATCGTCGACAACTACTACTCCGCGGCGACGGGCGGGCAGGATGTGCTCTCCAGCCGCGCAAGCAACAAGACTAAATCGACAAATAATCCCATTTCAGCCGCCCTAAAGGGGGTTGGTGTTGAATGGGTACGCCAGATTGACCATACCTATGATGTCGGTAAAGTTCGCGAGGTCCTGCGCGAGGCGCTAACAACTGATTATGCCGGGCCCAAGGTTATCGTCGCGTCTTCGGAATGTATGCTAAACAAGCAACGCCGCGAAAAACCACTTCGCAATCTGGCGATTAAGGAAGGCCGCCGTGTTGATATCCCACGTTTTGGTGTGGATCCAGATATCTGCACAGGCGATCATGCGTGTATTCGCCTTTCTGGCTGCCCGTCGTTGTCGTTGAAGAAACTTGATGACCCTCTGCGCGATGATCCGGTGGCCCATATTGATCAAACCTGCGTCGGGTGCGGTAATTGCGGAGAGGTGGCCGTCAGTGCCATTCTGTGCCCGTCATTTTATCAGGCGGATGTGGTACATAACCCGACCCAGTTCGAGCTTTGGCGTACGAAGCAGCGGATCAAACTCATTAGCTGGCTGCAATCCAAGCGTGATGCCAAACGGCTGGCGTTGCAATGATTGCCCTGAACCTGCCAAAACCGCCTGACATGCGTGCAGCGCAAATCACGAAACTGGCAGTCATGGCGGTTGGGGGGCAGGGTGGTGGTGTCCTGACCGGTTGGATTGAGGCAATGGCCCGCGAGAAGGGCTATGTCGTGCAAACCACCAGCGTGGCGGGCGTGGCGCAACGTACTGGGGCAACGATCTATTATCTAGAAATGACGCCAATGACAGATCAACAGCCGATCTTTGCATTGGCACCCTCGGCAGGTGATGTCGATATCCTTATCGCTGCCGAGATGATGGAGGTTGGGCGCGCCGTAATACGTGGCTTTGTGACGCCGGATCGAACAGTATTAATTGGGTCGACCCACCGCGCATTGGCTGTCTCAGAAAAAATGGTACCGGGCGATGGCATTGCTGATGCTGAAGAGGTGCAGGCCGCCGCTGAAATCGCCGCGCAGCGACTAATTTTGGCTGATATGGAGCAATTGGCAATTGATGAGGGATCGGTCATCTCGGCCAGCTTGTTTGGGGCGCTTGCAGGTGCCGAAGTGCTGCCTTTTCCACGCACGGCATTTGAGGATGCCATACGCAATAGCGGCAAAGGCGTGGATGCCAGTCTGCGTGCATTCAATGCCGGATTTGATGCGTCGCAAGCTGGCATAACTCAGCCGTCGCAAAGTAAAGAAAACGCAAGCGAGATAGTCGGGCCAGCGCTTTTGATGAACGAATGGCAAGTGCTGCTTGATCGTGTCAAAACCATGCCGCCTAGGGTTCAGCAGATGACCGCAGCTGGTTTAGGAAAAGTCGTCGATTTTCAGGATTGTGCCTATGGCGCGGCCTATCTTGACTGGGTGAACGCGGTCCTTGCGCTGGACAGCGCCGCGCAAGATTGGCTGCTTAGCGTCACGGCTGCGAAATACATTGCTAACGCGATGGCCTATGATGACGTTATCCGGGTTGCTGACATTAAAACGCGACGCCCTAGGTTTGATCGCATTCGTGCCGAGATGGGTGCGACCCAAGATCAGGTCATGCAGTTGACGGAGTATTTCCATCCAAGAGCAGAGGAGATCGCTGGGCTTTTGCCTGCGAAGCTTGGTGCCAGGATCGAGGGGAACCGGAAAGCCATGGCGCGGCTGGACCGGTGGTTTGGCAAGGGGCGGCGGTTGCGCACAGACAGTCTGCCGGCTTTTACTTTATTGTATGTTCTGGGTGGGTTGAAATCCTATCGCCTGAAAACCCGTCGCCATGCGGTTGAGGGCGCACATCTGGATTCATGGCTTAATCGCAGCCTTGCACCCATCACGGAAGATTATGCACTTTGTGTCGAAATGCTCCGCTGCCGCCGCCTGATAAAAGGATACTCCGATACACACGCACGTGGATTGACTAAATTTGACAGTGTGATGAACGGAGCGGACATGCTGAAAGGGCGCAAAGATGCGTCAGAATGGGTCGCCCGCCTCCGCGAAGCAGCGTTGAAAGACCCCGAGGGAAAGGAGCTTTCTGGAGCGTTAGAGACTATTCGAAGCTTTGTTTAACGCGAACCTTGCGATCTGGTAGAACCGGTCGTCAGCGCCTTCTCCACATAGGGCCAGACTGTCGACAATGAATGGCGCAGGGATCGTCGGTATCAGGTAATGCTCTAGCACTTGGCTAATCCTGTTTCTTGCGCTGTCAGAAACTGGCCCCGTCAATGTAATGTGAAACCGAAAGAACTCTTCGACATTGGCATAGCCCCATTGTCTAAAAAGTTGCCGCTGCCGGTCAGATAAACTAGGTCGGTTCTTGCGATCAAACTCATCCTGGCTGATTGGTGCGCGAAACGGGTCCAGCGAACGCATAACTGATGACGCCAGTGCGTTCACGTCACCTGTATCGCCGACAGGTGTCAGTGCCAAGAAACGACCCATCTGGCTTAGGCGTAAGCCCTCAAGCGCAACGGCATAATGCGCCGCGCAGAATGCTTCAAGCGTATCAGTCAAACCTTGCTCTGTCGTGCCGTCGGCAAGGGAAAACGGTGCCTTCATTGTGGCATGCAAACCGTATTTCTGAGGTCGTGCCGTTATGGCGGCAATGTCGACCTCCGCTGTATCTGGCTGCGCCACTTTGCAACCTTGGGCCAAATCCCACCCTAACCAAGCTGCACCTGATTGGGCAAACCGACCAGATTGAGGTGTGAAGTAGATGGCGTAGCGTTTGAACATGGGTTCAGGTAATCCGACGCGGGTCAAAGGTCAAAGATAGCGGTTCATCAAGTTTTCCAACGCTTCTTGGCGACCCGACGCGGGTTGCGGGTTCAGTGCATCTGCTTTCACCTGTGCGTTGATCGTTGCAAGGTCGCTTTTCAGCAAACCCTTTCCGCGTGCTGAATCCCATCCTGCATAACGGGCCTCGCGGGCAGCCTCTAGTTTGCCGTCTTTCAGCATAGCGGCAGCGGCTTTCAACCCGCGAGCGCAGACATCCATTGCGCCGACATGGGCAAGGATCAGATCTTGTGCGTCCAACGACTGACGGCGCAGCTTGGCGTCGAAATTCGTGCCGCCAGTTGTGAAACCACCTGCTTTTAGCACTTCATAATAGGCCAATGCGACTTCTGGGACCGAGTTGGGGAACTGGTCGGTGTCCCAACCCGATTGGTAATCATTGCGGTTCATATCAATGGATCCGAAAATCCCAAGCGCGGATGCCAGCGCCAGCTCGTGTTCAAACGAGTGTCCTGCCAAGATCGCGTGACCCTGTTCGATGTTCACTTTCACTTCGTTCTCAAGCCCGAAATCCTTGAGGAAGCCATAAACAGTGGCGACGTCATAATCATACTGATGTTTTGTAGGTTCCTGTGGTTTAGGCTCGATCAGGATGCCGCCTTTGAAACCGATCTTACGTGCGTATTCGACGGCCATTTGCAGGAATCGACCGGCCTGTTCACGCTCGCGTTTCATGTCGGTGTTGAGCAGCGTTTCATAACCTTCGCGCCCGCCCCACAGCACATAGTTTTCACCACCCAGCTTGTGGGTCACGTCGATGCATTCCTTGACGGTCGCGGCAGCATAGGCAAATATCTCAGGGTCGGGGTTGGTTGCGGCACCCGACATATAACGCCGGTTTGAAAACAGGTTCGCAGTGCCCCAAAGCAGCTTTGTGCCTGTTTGCTCCATCTTTTCGCCAAAATAATCGGTGATCTCGTGCAGACGTGCGGTGCTTTCGGCGAAGGTATCACCTTCGGGGCGCACATCTGCATCGTGGAAACAGAAATAGGGCTGTCCAAGGATTTTGAACATATCAAACGCGGTATCGGCCTTGACCTTGGCATGCGCCATGGTGTCACCAAACCATGGGCGCTCGAACGTTTGGCCGCCAAACGGATCGCCCCCTTCCCATGCAAAGCTGTGCCAGTACGCAACAGCAAAGCGCAGATGCTCGGCCATTGTTTTGCCCATTAGCATTTCATCAGGGTTATAGCTGCGATAGGCGAAATCGTGTGTCGCGTCTGGATCGTAGCTGATCGTTGGGATTCCATTAAAAAAGTCGGTCATGGGAGGCTCCTGAAGTATAGTTCAGCGCAATGATTTGATCGCGCTGTATGTCTCGGAATAGCGGGCATGGGCGTCCGCGAAGGCTGCTGTTTGTTGCGTGTCAGGCTCTATTACGCGGGAAACGGGGGGTGGCACGGCGATTTCCGCCCCCGCACCGGTTGCAGCCATACGGCCAAGGCGAGCGGCACCAAGGGCGGCACCAAAATCACCATCAGCAGGCATTTGGATCGGCATGTTGAGTGATGTCGCGATGGCCTTGAGCCAGTAGTCGGATTTTGATCCGCCTCCCACAGCGATCAGGCTATCAATTTTGGTGCCCGTCAGCGCCATCGCATCAAAGCTGTCGCGCAGCGCGTGGGTGACCCCTTCAAGTACCGCGCGAACCATCGCAGCGCGGTCTGTTGCATGGCCTAGGTGCAGGAAGCCCGCGCGAATTTGGGCATCATTATGTGGGGTCCGTTCGCCACCTAAATACGGCATAAAGATCGTGCGACCGGGAGCCTGCAATTGCCCCAGATTACCAGTCAGTGCTTGTGCATCTTCGTTCAGTACGCCTGCCAACCAATTCAAGGCATCTGTTGCAGACAGGATCACCCCCATCTGATGCCACAAGTTGGGCAACGCGTGGCAAAAGCTGTGTAAAGCGCTTTCTGGTGCCGCGGAATAACTGGGCGTTGCTGCGAACAACACGCCCGAAGTGCCAAGCGACACAAACGCCTGCCCCGGTTTCACTACACCCATCCCGACGGCAGAGGCAGCGTTATCACCACCACCCCCCGCGATGGGGATCCCTGCTGGTAGGCCGAGTTTTGCGGCAATTTGACCGCTCAGAGTACCAGAAACCTCGGATCCTTCGACCAACCGGGGCATTTGTGTCCGTGAAAGACCCGACAGCGCCAGTAATTCATCCGACCAATCGCGGGCACCTGTATCCAACCAGCTGGTGCCTGCGGCGTCAGACATTTCTGAAACAGATTCACCCGTTAACCAAAACCGCAGGGCATCCTTGGGCAACAACACTTTATCGATCTTAGCAAAGGTATCGGGGGCATGACGCCGGACCCATTCAACCTTTGGCGCAGTAAATCCGGGGAAGACGATGTTGCCCGTCGCCTTGCGCCAGATCGGATTGGCGTCCATCTCGGCCGCCTCAACTGCCGCGCGGGTGTCATTCCAAAGCATGCAGGGGCGCAATACCGCGCCATCAGCATCGATCAGTGTCGCGCCATGCATGTGGCCGCTTAGCCCAATACTCTGGACTGCTCTCAGATCAACGCCAAGACCTCGAACTGCCGCCTCGCAGGCTGTGAACCAGTCACTAGGAGTTTGCTCGCTCCACCCATCATGGGGGCGCGATACCTGCAGTGGCGCGTTTGCCTCGGCGATGATGTTTTCATCACCGTCCACCAACAGCGCTTTCAGGCCCGACGTGCCCAAATCAAGACCTAAGAACATTCGGTACCCCGTCGTTAAAGCTTAAGCAGCGTCGCGCGCTTTGCCCATGATTATCATACTCAGGATGTCATCCTCGGTCACGTCACCGACTTTTTCAGTGCCGATCAAAGTGCCGTTCTTCATAACCGATACGCGGTCGCATAGATCCAGCATTTCGCGGGTGTCGTGGCTGATCAGGAAGATACCCAAACCCTGCGCCTTCAGTTCCTTGATCAAGTCCGCGACCATCTTGCTTTCGTGCACACCCAACGCGGCAGTGGGTTCATCCATGATCAAGATCTTAGCGTTGAAATACACTGCGCGCGCAATCGCAACTGATTGCCGCTGGCCGCCGGAAAGCGCAGAAACAGGTTCGCTTATTTTTCTAAAGTTGGGGTTGAGCCGCGCCATGATTTTGCGCGTTTCTGCCTCCATCTTTGCGTCGTCCACCAAACCAAAACGATTGGTTAATTCGCGCCCCAGAAACAGATTGCTAGGCGCATCAAGGTTATCTGCCAGCGCCAGCGTTTGATAAATCGTCTCGATGTTGTGACGGCGCGCGTCGCGGGGCGAATAAATGTTAACCTTTTTTCCTTCGATCCATATTTCGCCTTCGTCCATTTGATAGGCGCCGGCTAGGATCTTGATCAGTGTCGATTTACCCGCGCCGTTGTGGCCCAGCAGGCCAACAACTTCGCCCGGATACAGATCAAGAGATACGTTATCGACAGCGCGCACGCCCCCGAAGGACAGCGAGATATTTTTGAGCTCTACTAAAGGTGTCATCATTTCCCTCCCGTGCGGCGGCGATAGACAATGTCGATCCAAACGGCGAGGACAAGAACTGCCCCCACAACGATGTTTTGCAGCGGCGCGTCGACGCCGACCATGGCCATTCCTGATTGCAGCGATTGCATGATCAAGGCACCTAGGATCGCGCCATGAATGGTGCCGATCCCGCCCGCAAGGGCCGTGCCACCAATCACCGCAGCAGCGATGACGCGTAATTCATCCAGCGTACCAATGTCGTTGGAATGGTTCGTTAGACGGGCCGACGCTACAACGGCAGACAGCGCCACCAGCGCCCCCATAAGCGCAAAGATTTTGACCGTCAGCAACCGTGTGTTGATACCGGATAATTCAGCCGCATCAGGGTTGCCGCCTGTCGCAAAAATATAGCGCCCGAACCGCGTGCGTTTCGCAACGACGGTCATGGCAATTGCAATCGCGATCAGCAGCAGTACGGAATAGGGAATACCGTAGGCGGCTGTATACCCTTCTGGCATCACCTCGCCGCTTGCTTTGAATTCACGGATCAGCCGTGCGGTGGGCACTTGGTAAGCGTTCAAAATGGCGACAAAGCCAAGGATCCCGACAGCGATAATAAACCCGACGATCGCTTCTGCCCAGACCGGCTTTACCGGAAAATCATGCCTGATTTTGTTGCGGCGTGAAGATGATAGCGCCCAAAGCGCGAGTATCACTGCGATAATGCCAACAACCCAGGACCATGTTTCGCCCAATGTACCGTTGATGCCACCAAACTTTCGGAATGTTTCATCAAGGGGGCCAATGGTTTGGCCATCTGTCATGTACCACGCCACGTTACGCCAGATCAGCAGGCCGCCTAATGTCACGATAAAGGCGGGGATCGTCAGATAGCCGACAAGCCACCCTTGAAATGCGCCAATCAGGGTACCCACGATCAGACCGACTGCGATAGCAATCCAAGGGATCAGCGGGTGGCCAAGGCCAAGCCCCAGCATCTTAGGCAAGATATCGGTTTGGGTAATCGCCATCGCGGCCGAGCAGGTTGCCAACATGGCCCCTACAGAAAGGTCGATATGGCGGGTGACGATCACAAACACCATGCCAGTGGCCATAATGGCAACGCTGACGGTCTGAATGGTCAGGTTAAAAATATTCCGTGGCGTCAGAAACCGGCCATCTGTCAGCACGTTAAAGACCAGACAGACCAGAACAAAGGCACCGATCATGCCCAACAGGCGTGTGTCAATCTCAAGCTGGGTCAGGAACGAACGTTTAGAGCGTGTCGGTGACGGATGTGAATCAGCCCCGGGTGTTGATGAATCTGTCATGTGATTGGCTTCCGGATTGGGACGCGGTTGCTTTCAGCGGTCAGGGCATTGCAAAGAAGAATGGCCCACGCATAAAAGGAAAAAAAGGGGCGCGCATCCCGACAGGGCCGGAATGCGCTTGGTTCGATTACTCGCAGGCTGCGACGTCTGTAACGCCCTGGCAAAGCGCTTCTTTGGTGATCCAGCCAGCGTCCAGAACGGCGTTCAGGTTGTCGATGGTAACCGGCACAGGGGCCAGAAACTTGGCGGACAAGGTCGTGCCGCCGGGCGACGTCCATTCCTGCGCGCCTTCAACCGCACTCATTTCAGTACCGCCGGCAAGGGCAACTGCGATTTCAGCAGCGTTTTTGCCCAAATCGCGGGCGTCTTTCCAAACGCTGACGGTCTGTATGCCCTTGGCAACGCGGTTCAACGCGGCGTGATCGCCGTCTTGGCCGGACACAGGCGTGCCTTCCATGCCTTGCGCTGTTAGCGCTGCAATTGCACCGCCAGCTGTGCCATCGTTGGATGCAACAACCGCATCAACTTTGTTGTCTTGCGCGGTCAGGATCTGCTCCATGTTGCGCTGCGCGTTGGCAGGCAACCAACCGTCCGTATAGGCTTCGGCAACGATGGTTATGTCGCCAGCGTCAATCGCGGATTGCAGCACTTCTTGCTGGCCGCCACGCAGGAAATCAGCGTTCGGATCGGTGGGCGAACCCTTGATCATAACGTAGTTGCCCTTGGGCATCGCTTCGAAAACTGCGCGGGCCTGCATGCGGCCAACTTCCACGTTGTCGAATGTCAGATAAAAGGCGCGGGGGTCTTCGATCAGGCGGTCATAGCCAACCACTGGAATACCTTCGTCAGCCGCGGCTGTGATGGCTGGGCCAATGGCTTGGCTGTCTTGTGCCAGAATGATCAACGCATCAACACCTTGGGCGATCAGGCTTTCAACGTCGGACAGTTGCTTGGCCGAAGATGACTGCGCATCAGCGCTGACATATTTCGCACCGGCAGCTTCCAAAGCAGCTTTGATCGCGGCTTCGTCAGTTTTCCAGCGCTCTTCTTGAAAATTGGACCAGCTAACGCCGACAGTGATGTCTTGCGCCGCAGCGGCATGGGTGAATCCGGCAGTGGCGACAGCCGCTGCCATAAAGAGTTTACGCATTTCTTTCCTCCCAGATGAAATGATTCCGATGACTTATAGTACATCGTTATTGTCCGTGTACTGAGGTTGCGCGTTTTAATTCAGTTGTCAAAATAAATTTTCAGATATTAGACAAATAATTTGACAGGCGTCTGAAAAATGCGGCTTATTTCGGGTGATATAGCAAGAAGTAATTCGATCGAGTGTTCTGACGGGAGTATAAAGTTTGGCTAGCGAACTAATTCGGAATGACAGCCTGGATGGCAGTGATAATATTCCTTCCGGCTGTGGTCCGCGACTTTTGCTGTCGCAAGATGATTCTCGTCCATTGCGTCAGCAGGTGTTTGAACAGGTGCGTGCTGCAGGGCATATGCCACGCATGGACGTTGCCCGTACCTTGAACATCAGTCCTGGGTCGGTCACCACAATCACGTCTGACCTTATAGCGCGCGGCCTTCTGCAAGAGGTCGAAGACAACCAGCGCGGTGCTACCCGTGGCCGACCGCCCATTGCATTGCGTGTTGCACCGCGCTGCCGCTATGTGGTCGGGATGAAATTATCAGACGAACGCCACACCGCCATTTTGCTGGATCTGGCGGGCAAGATCATCGCCGAGGCACAATTGGTCAGTGGCGCATTGCGCCAGACCACAGCCGAGGTCTTAACCGAAGTTTCGACCCTAATTAAAAAGCTTTTACATAAAGCGGGTCAGACCCATGGCGACGTCAGTGCCATTGGGATCGGACTGCCTGGCATTGTCGATGCAGGTACAGGCATCGTAAAATGGTCGCCTGTCTTGACCGACACTGACATTCCATTGCGCGAACTGCTGATGGAGCAGCTTGATCTGCCAGTGTCGCTCGACAATGACACCAACCTGCTGACACTTGCCGAACTTTGGTTCGGGGCAGGCCGGGGAACGTCCAATTTTGTTGTCGTCTCGATTGAGCGTGGTGTTGGCATGGGGCTGGTGCTGAACAACCGATTATTCCGCGGTGCCCTCGGACCGGGCATGGAACTGGGTCATACCAAGGTGCAGTTGGACGGTGCGCTTTGCCGCTGTGGCCAGCGCGGGTGCCTTGAGGCCTATATCGCTGATTATGCTCTTGTTCGCGAGGCCGGAACCGCTTTGGACCGTGATCCAAGATCCAACAGTTCGGCGTTGACGATGATCGAAACCCTTTACGATGAAGCGAATGCAGGAAACGAGGCGGCATTGGCAATTTTCCGGCGCGCGGGGCGGTTCCTGAGCGTGGGTCTAGCGAACATCGTTCAGTTGTTTGACCCAGAGCGAATCATCCTCAGCGGCGAGCGTATGCGTTATGATTATTTGACCACCGACGATATGTTGGCTGAGATGAACAGTATGATACTTCCCGCTGGGCGCACACCCACCCCCGTTGATATTCACGCTTGGGGCGGGTCTGTCTGGGCGAAAGGGGCTGCGGCCCTTGCACTGGCCGAAGTCACAGATGCGTTGTTAGGGGAAAACGCGGCGTGATTTGTCGACTGTCTTTTGTATTTGCGATGACAGCCGGAACTTTGCACTCTGATCCGATGTTCCGAGACATCACAGATGCCCTGCCCGACCATCAATACACCGGCGGTTGGGAGCACTTTGTCGGCGGCGGTGTGTCGGCTTTTGATTGCTCTTCCGATGGGTTGCCCGATCTCGTGGCCGCGGGCGGGACGACACCGATGATCTTGCTGAAAAATGTCTCTGACAAAGGGGAAGTTGCATTCCAGCCGTTGCCTGTGCCGGGAGTTGCTACGGGCGTGACGGGTGCTTATCCGATCGACATTGATGGTGATGCGGTTCTTGATCTCTATGTCATGCGCGTAGGCCCCGACCGTGTTTTGCGCGGCGGGCCGGATTGCAGTTTCACCGACGTAACTGAAAGCTGGGGCATTCCGCAAACCGATCAATGGACAACGGCTTTTGCCGCATGGTGGGACGAGGGCGCGCATTTTCCTACGTTGGCGGTTGGCCATTATGTTGACCGCGCCGATCCCGAAGGTCCGTTTGGAACCTGCGATACGCAAACCATCCTGTTCCCAACTGATGGAAATACGCCCATCTATAGTGCTGAAACACTTGAACCCGGTTTTTGCACCCTGTCGATGTTGGCTGCGGAAGATGCGAGGGGCGTGATGTCTTTGCGCATTTCCAATGACCGACATTACTATGTATCGGGCGGGGCTGAGCAATTGTGGGATATCAAGAAGCGCCGGTTTCTTGGCCCTGATGACGGTTTTGCGACCGTGTCATTATGGGGCATGGGTATCGCCAGTCGTGATCTAACCGGTGATGGTCGGGACGAGTTGATGTTGACGTCCATGGGGGATCAACTGATGCAGATCGCCCAGCCAGACGGAACTTATAAGAACGCACCCTACGACATCGGGACCTTCGCGCATAACCCCTACATCAAGGGCGACGGCCGGCCGTCGACCGGTTGGCATGCAGCCTTTGGCGACGTGAACAATGATGCACTGCCGGATTTGTTTATCGCAAAAGGCAACGTGGATCAGATGCCCGGTATGGCAATGCGTGACCCAAATAACCTTTTGATTCAGGGCGTAGATGGTCGGTTTACCGAAGCAGGTGATAAGGCCGGTCTTGCTGATGTTGAGCGATCCCGCGGGGCGGCTTTGGCTGATTTTGATGGCGACAGCCTGTTGGATTTGGTGGTGGTAAACCGGCGTGCGCCAATGCGTCTGTACCAAAATATCACAACGGGCGCGGGCAGTGCCGTCACTGTTCGGCTGCATGGTGCATATGGAAATCGATATGCCATAGGTGCGCGAGTCATGATAAGCGCGGGCGGCACAAATCAAAGCCAGCAGGTAACCATCGGCGGGGGCCATGCAGGTGCTACTGCACTGCCGCTGCATTTCGGAATTGGGTCGGCGGATCAGGCAAAGGTTACCGTGCGCTGGCCTGATGGATCGCAAAGCGACCCATTCAGTATTATGGCTGGCGAAACCCTGACCGTCAATCAAGCGGACTAGTTAGGAGCGCCACCGACGGCCAAACCACTTGGCACACTGTCTGGAATACCAAGCCGCCCGATAAGTGCGGCATCATCATCTAAGGTGTGCAGAAACGACACTAATGCAGCGATATCAGCCGAGTCCAAGCCTTTCGGGGCACGGATCAGCGCGGCCTCAACGATGCGTTCGCGTGCCGTTGGATCATCCATCTCTATCCAATCATCGGCTGCAAGCGGCGGCAATCGCACTGAGCGCCGCCCAGCAGCGTTTGTGGCGAAACGATTAGCCGTTGCTACGGGATCAAGATGATCGCGGAGGAACTGTTCCATCCTGCTGTGGGCACCGGCATGGCCCCATGGCCCTGTTTGCATTACATTACGCAACGACGGGGTGCGAAACGCAAAAGCATCACTTGGGTCGCCGGTCACACCTTGGCGTCCCAAGTCACGGGAATGGTTTTCAAAAACAGCGGCCTTGCCTGGACCGAGTTGGGGTGCGCCCATCGCGTAAAATTTGTGATCAGTTTGAAATGGCCCTGCATGGCAGGTGCTGCACCCGGCGTCCCCATAAAAAAGTGCCATCCCTTTGGCAGAATTAAAAGGATAGCCCGCGTCGGGGTTTCGTAAATAGGCATCGAATACCGAACTATCCGATCGCCATTCATGGGCAATAAATACCGCAATCGCGTTAGAAATATCGGTAAAGGCAATTTGGTCAGGCCTGTCGATATGATCATAAACGTCTTGGAACCGCAGCGCATAATCGGGGAGGGCGGCAACCCTCCGCGCCAGTAAATCCCATGCGCCGCCTGGCCCTGTGATTAGTCCCTGACGCACTGCTTTTGATACATCGTTCTCAAGTCCTTGGCCGGCCATTTCATCAGGGCTGAGAACTGGGAACATCGTTTGCGCTGACAAAAGAGAAGCAAAGCCGTCGAGCATGTCATCCTCTAGCGGAGTTCGAAATCCCGATTTCATAGCATCATCGACCTCGATCCGGCCGTCATGAAAAAGAACGGTGAATTCGGATGCGCCTAGATTGAAGAGCGCAGGTGAATTACGCGGAATTCTGTGCAGCGGCATATTGTCAGGATCGCCGCGCCGCTCAAGCCCTAGACCAACGCCGCCTTCACCAAGGCCCAGCGACACCCCATCACTGGTGGCAAAGTCGGGATGATGACAAGTCGCGCAGGCTATGTTTTTGTTGCCCGACAGGATCGGATCATAGAACAACAATTGCCCCAACACGGCTTCGTCTATGTTCACTGCCTCAAAAGCCGATTCAGCGACCGATTTCGGCAAAGGATCAGCCAAGGCCGAAACCGCGCAAAATGCAAGCAGGACTGGGGATAAGTGACGTAAAACCATGACCGCAACATCGCGCAATTCGTTCAATTCAACAAGGCTGGTAATCCCAATTTTGCAACGCTTTTGCAACTCGGTCCAAGCCGTCTTTTAGATTGACAGAAGCGCCGCCGCCCACACCTAGCCTGATGTGGTCTGGCTGATCATATGCACTGCCTGGCAGCAGAAACGTGCGATGTGGGTCAGCCAAAAGAGTGCGCGCAAATTCATCGCTGTCAATTCCATCGGGCAAACGGGCCAGTCCGATCAGCCCGGCACGCGGCGATACCCAAGATAGCTGGTTTTGCGCATCCACCCATGCGTTCATCTGCGCAAGATTAGAGCGACCTTCAGCTCTGGCCTTGTCCATCGCGGCACGATAACGGTCCGGCCGCAGGGCTATTTCGGCGATGACTTCGCCCATGATGTTCATGATTTCGGATGAATTCTCGCGCAAAATTATCGCGTCCATCAGCAACTGTGGATCCGGGCAAATCAGCCAGCCTGTGCGCAACCCCTGAAGGCCCAACGCCTTTGAGACAGAGCCGGTTGTGATCCCGCGTTGATACATGCCGGCGACAGACGGCGCGCGCGGACCGTCCCATTCAAGACCGGCGTAAACCTCGTCTATCAGCAGCCATGCGCCAACCGGATCAGCAATACGCACCAGCTGTCCAATTTCGTCAGACGAAAGCAAATCACCTGTCGGATTGTTTGGATTGGTCAAAAAAATCATCTTGGTCTGGCTGGTTACCGCGTTTGCAATCTGATCGATCGGCAGGTGCCAATTGTCAGCTTCGTGCCGCTGGATGCGCGTGATCTTGGCTCCAATAGCTTTGGCCAGTACATCAGCCTGCGGCCAGCCCGGCGTTTCAATTATTACTTCGTCACCGGGTTCGAGTGTCTGCATAATCGCAAGGTAGTTCGCCTCGGCCGCGCCAGCGGTGATTAATACATCAGCCGTTGTGCAAGTGCCGGATAGGCCAGCTTGGGCCAGTACATGTTCGCGCAGTTCAGGCAGCCCGCGAAAGTCGCGATTGTTCCAATCAAGGGACTGTTCAGGGTCCAAATCCGGCAGATAATCCCCCAATTTGGGCGAGCCTGATAGCGAGAAGCCGACAATCGCTTCGGGCGCAGAGTTGGTGGTTTCAAGCAGATATTGAAACAGAGTGTGTATCTTGACTTTCATAGCGTGCCCCAGGCTAACATGTCCGCAATAGGGGACAGACTTCATGAATATGCAAGTTTCTTTAAAAGGCAAACCCACCCGTCTGGCGGTGTTAGACTATGGGCTGTTCCGTGTGCATTCGGGGCCCCGTGACGTTGGGATCTGCGGATATGTTATCCAGACCGATGCAGACGAAACCATCCTGATCGACACTGGTTTCCCGCAGAAATATGCTGACGATCCAGATGCAGCAACGGCCCAAGACGACCTTGGCGGTTTTGGAAAGGTTCTGTCAGTGACCGCTGACAACATGCCGGGGCCGCAGTTGGCCAAGCTGGGTCTGACCAAGCAAGACGTTACGCTGATGATCCAAAGTCATACGCATATCGATCATGTAGGTGATATGGGTGGCTATCCCGACGCGCCAATTCTGATCGCCGCGTCTGAACGCGCCCTGCCAAGGCCGCTATACTGGTCGGGCAAGCAGGCAATGGAGTGGCCAGATGCCAACTATGCACTGGTCACGCAGGATTTCGCGTTGGGCGACGGGTTTGATATCTTGCTGTGCCCAGGCCATGCGCCGGGCCAACTTGCCTTTATGGTCCGCCTCCCGCAGACGGGTTGGGTGATGTTGACGTCGGATGCGATCAGCCGCGCGTCCGAGATTGACGAGAAATTCGCAGGGTCATGGGACGTTGATTTAGCCATCCACCATGGTGATCGATTGATGCAACTGGCGGTCGAACGGGACGCTTTTGTTATCTTTGGTCACAGCCCCGAAGACTGGCCCACGCTGAAAAAGGCTCCGCATTGGTTTTCGTGACCCTGCGCCAAGGTCATAAAAAATACCTTTTGCGAAGGGAAAATTCTGACTAGGGTTCGCGGCAAGGCCGTAATCATCGGTCAAATACAACAGTGGGAGCCAGAAAATGGGTAAGAGAGACGAATGGATCGCAAAATATGCGGATGATCTGAAAAACAAGTGCGGCATGACGCCTGACATGCCTTTGCTGACCAAAGTAACAATCGCCTGTGGCCCGTCAATTTATAACGCAGATGCACAAACCGTGGCGAGCAGCCAAGAAAGCGAACTTGAGCTGGTTAAAAAGAACTTCCTGATGAAAAAGCTTGGGATGGCAGATAGCCCCGAGCTGCTGGAAGCGATCCACAAAGTGATCGAAGTATATGGAAAATCTGAGCGCAACAAATATCGCGCCGTAATCTATTACATGCTGACCAAGCATTTCGGCAAAGAAGCTGTCTATAGCTAAGCTGGAATACAGACAGAATTCAGTACCAAGATAGAAACGTCCAATTAGTTAATTGGGCGTTTCTTTATTGTAAGGCCTTTGAAGTATTAGATTCTTGCGAAAAATTGTCCAACGCGGTATCCAAAACAGGTCGGCCAGGATGGCCAGAACAAATTTCGATACACGCGAGGTGGCCTTTCGGGGTAAGCGTGGGGTGAGAAAGGGTTCTGGCGGGGTGCCGGGACCCTTTTTACACATTAGGCTTCTGTGTCGCCCATTGCGCAAATCTGTTCCCATTGCTGTTTCGTTATCGGTTGTACTGACAAACGCGGGCTTTTGACCAAAGGCATATCGTCAAACCTGCCATCCGCTTTGACCTGATCCAATGTGACAGGGTCTTTAAACGGGCGTACGGCTTTGATATCCACACATTCCCAACGCACATCATCGGTCGAACTATCTTGGTGCGCTTCGGCGCAAACTTCGACGATGCCGACAATCGCGCGTTCGCCCTGCGAATGATAGAAAAAGCCACGGTCGCCCAGCACCATCTCTCGCATGAAGTTGCGCGCCTGATAGTTGCGCACGCCATCCCATTCCTCGCCCTTGGCACCCTTGGCGACCTGGTCATCCCAACCCCAAGTCGACGGTTCGGATTTGAACAGCCAATACGCCATCAGCCGATCACCCTGTTCCACGCAACCAGTTCTACATTCGCGAACAAGCCGGCCTTGGCATAGGGGTCATTGTCAGCCCAATTTTGCGCGGCAGCCATGTCAGGAACATCCAAAATCACTAACGATCCACACATTTGCCCGTCAGCATCCAGCAATGGGCCAGCCTGTGCAACGCACCCGGTTGATTTCAAGTAATCGACATGCGCGGGGCGGTTTTCCTGTCGTACGGGCAACGCACCAGGCTTGTCATTTGCAAATAGGGCAACGAGCATATTATTCTTCCTTTAGCGGGCGGTTCAAAAGCGCTTTCATTGCGCTGGGCACATCTAATCGATTCTCGACCAGCCCTGCAACGGCCGCGGTGATGGGCAGATCAAGCCCGCGTTCACGGGCCAGCGAATCAACCGCACGCGCGGTCGCGGCCCCTTCGACGGTTGTGGTCGTGTCAAACGGCTGGTTTTCCCCAAAGGCCAATCCCAGCCGATAGTTGCGAGATTGACTAGATGTGCAGGTCAGCACCAAATCGCCAAACCCTGATAGCCCGGCCAATGTATCGGGTTTGGCGTGCAAGTGTTCAGCCAACCGCTGCATTTCCGCAAACCCGCGCGTCATCAAAGCCGCACGCGCGCTTTCGCCCAAACCAGCACCAATCGCAGCACCACAGGCAATGGCGACTACATTTTTCAATGCCCCGCCTAATTCAGCACCGATCGTATCGGTTGTCCGGTAAAGCCGCAGATTATCCGTTGTCAAAGCGGCCTGCAGGGTTCTACCGATGTCGGGATTGTCACAGGCAAGCGTCAAAGCGGTTGGAAGCCCACTTGCAATATCAGCACCGAAACTGGGACCGGTCAGAATGGCTGGCATCGCGTCAGGCAGCGTTTCGCGGATCACAGCTATGGGGCCTACGCCTGTTTCAAGCTCGATCCCCTTGCAACAGGCAACAATGGTCGCGCCGTTCAAATGGTCTGCATTTCGGGTTAGAAATTCCCGAAGCTTCTGCATGGGTACCGCCACCAACAGAATGTCAGCCTTTGCTGCGTTTACAATAGCTTCAGTGACGAACAGCGCGTCGGGGAAAGGGAAACCGGGCAGGCGTTTTGTGTTCTCACGCGTCTGCGCCATATCACCGATGTCACGCGCCCACAGCGAAACAGGCCCCTTATGGGCCAGTGAAATCGCCAATGCGGTGCCAAATGCGCCCGCGCCAAGAACTGCGATGCTCATGCTTTCGCCCCTTTTTTTCCGCTGCCCAGCATAGACGGTTGGCTAGTATCCAGCGGCCAACGCGGTCGTGCTGACAGCGTCAGATCATCTGGCCCGCGCAAACTGCTTTGCTCTGCCGCGGCGAAGGCGATCATAGCTGCATTATCGGTGCAAAGCCCGAGAGGAGGGGCGATAAATCGTGCGTTCTGGTCGTCTGTTACAGTCTCTAACCCTTGGCGAATGGCTGTATTTGCGGCCACGCCGCCTGCAACGCACAGGGCTGGGGCGGTGGGGTTGTGTTCCATGTACAGAACCATCGCGCGGCGGGTCTTTTCGGCCAATACGTCCACAACAGCGGCTTGAAATCCTGCGGCAAGGTCGGATTGGTCCTGAGCAGTCAGTCCGCCTTTTTCGGCAATAACTTTATCACGTGCCCGCAGAACCGCTGTTTTCAAACCCGAGAACGACATGTCGCAATCAGGACGATCCAGAAGCGGCCGGGGGAGGGCAAAGCGTTTGGGGTCGCCACTTAAAGCCGCTTGTTCAATTGCAGGCCCGCCCGGCTGTGGTAGGGCAATCAACCGCGCGACCTTGTCGAAGGCCTCGCCCGGAGCGTCATCAATTGTACCGCCAAGCCGTTCGAACCGGTCCGGACCATGCACCAGCAGGAACTGGCAGTGACCGCCAGATACTAACAACATTAGATAAGGATAGCTGATATTGTCGGTAAGGCGTGGTGTCAGTGCATGCCCCGCCAAGTGGTTTACCCCATAAAGCGGCTTGCCTGTCGCGGCAGACAGCCCCTTTGCGCACATGACACCGGACAGCACACCGCCGATCAACCCAGGTCCGGCAGTAACAGCGATAGCATCGATATCAGCCAATGTTAGAGCCGCTTTTTTCAGAGCCTCCTCGACGCAGAGGTCAAGTTTTTCGGCGTGGGCGCGGGCTGCAATCTCAGGAACAACACCCCCGAAAGCCGCATGAAGATCTGTTTGCCCGACAACGACCGAAGACAAAACAACTCCTTTGGCATCAGGTGAATATCGCACTACCGCGGCAGCGGTATCGTCGCAGCTGCTTTCTAATCCAAGAACAATCATCGCCGTTTCCGTTGCAAGGGTGGTCTGCGCCAAGTAACACCTTGGGGCAGACGGAACAATCCTTGGGGGTGGCTGCTGAATGACACAGCCCGCGTTGATCATGACCCGACCTGCGCCAGCATCACAGCGCTTTGTCGATGGTATCAGGCCTGAGGTAATGGCAAAAGTTGCGTTGATCATCAGCCCGCTGCTTAGGATTTCGTCGACAGACACCGATGTTGACATGGCACCCTATGCTGGCGCGATCTTCACGTCGGCAAATGGCGTCGATCATGCAGGGCCCGGCAACGGGTCCCCCGCATATTGCGTGGGTTCGCGCACTGCCGAAATGGCAAGGACACGGGGTTGGGATGCCAGCATTTCTGGCCAAACCGCTGAAGAGTTGATTCAAAATCTAGCTAATGCCATGCCCGCCGCCCCATTGGTTCATATCTGTGGGGTGCACCAACGTGGCGATGTTGCCGCACGGCTGACCACCGCTGGTTTGCACACAACTTCCATTGCTGTTTACGATCAACAGCTTTTGCCCCTGTCCGCACGGGCACAGCAGGCTCTCAGCTCCGGCACCCTTTGCATTGTGCCGCTGTTCTCTCCTAGGACTGCGATGCAATTTGCTGTGGAATGTCCTGGCATGCAGAATGTCGTGGTCATCGCGCTAAGTAATGCCGTGGCTTTGCATTTAGCAGGCTATGATCCAAAGAAATTGTTGATTGCAGGTGAGCCAAGCGCCGCAGCTATGCATATTGCGCTTGAAACTGCAGTGGATTGGATCACGTTACCTTGAAGATGAACCCAATTGCTGTCTAAGGTTAGAAATATTGACTGACAAAAAGTCAGAATCGGAAAGGTTTTAAGCGTGGCGAAAGCGAAAACTCCAAGCACGGGCGGCGATAAACCTGTGGAAAACCCGACCTCTCGCGCGTCTTCTGCTGCGTCCAAGCCAAAAACCGTTCGGAAAGCTCCGGCGAAAACGACCAAGGCCGGCGCTAAAGCCGATTCCGCCACAACGCCCGCAAGCGCGAGCCCGAAAACAACTGCCGCTTCAAGCGCACCGCAAAACGCAACGACATCGTCGACGCTCGCGGCCAAGCAAGCTGAGCCATTTGCGCCTAAAGGCGACACTGAAAAGCCAGCCGTTATGGGCGAAACGCAGGCCAAAAACGAAACCGGTGATGTCGGTAAGTCGACCGACAAACCAGACGATAAAAAGGCAGAGCCCACAAAGTCAGTCGAACCAGCTAAGACAACCATTGCACCAACGTCCCCAACCCCACATTCGGCACATCATGATGTGCCGGAAAAACGCGGCAGCGTGTTTCTTCCGATGGTATTGGGCGGCATCATCGCTGGTGGTATTGGGTTCGCCGCCGCAGAGTTGAATGTCTTTAATTTACGTTCGGATGATGCCGGGCAAACCGCACTAGCGCAGGACCTTGCTGCACAAGAAGCGCGGATAGCAACGCTAGAGCAAGCCAGCACGGAACCTGCCGCCGTACCAGATACGTCTGGAATTGAAACTTCGATTGCTGACCTGACCGCACGCGTTGAAGAGATTGCCAATCGTCCAGCCCCAAGCGTGGGCGAACCCCCGAAAATCGATACATCCGGATTCGAGGCTGAATTGGCGGAGCTTAAAACATCCGTCGAAACCCAACGTGACGAAATTGAGAAATTGCTGGATAACGCGCTGAGCGTTGAGGAAGCGACCGCAAAGGCTGCCCAAGCCGCCACAGCCCAATCCGCCATTGCGCGGATCGTTGCGGCGATTACCACTGGCCAGCCATTCGCGGGCGAAGTTGCGCAATTGCAAGAAAGCGGTTTCCCTGAATTACCGCCGGCATTAACAAATGCTGCGGAAACTGGCGTCGCGACCAGCGCCAATTTGCAGGATCGCTTTCCAGACGCCGCGCGCGCTTCTTTGGCTGCCGCGCGTGCTGATGCCCCCGCAGACGCAGGCGGAGGATTAGGCAGCTTCCTGAAAAACCAGCTTGGTGCGCGGTCTGTCACTCCGCGCGAAGGGAGCGACCCCGACGCGATCCTGTCACGTGCCGAAGCCGCGATGAGGCAAGGTCATCTGGAAGACGCATTGACCGAAGTTGAAGCATTGCCAGAAGGTGCAAAAGCGCCCTTGGCTGACTGGATAGCAGATGCGCAAACCCGCCAAGCTGCGCAAGATGCCGTAGACACCCTGGCGCAAAGCCTGACGGCAAACTAAGGAAACTAATATGCTTTGGTCACTGATTAAGATCGTTATGTTTGTTGCGGCAATTGCTGCGTTGACATGGGGTGCCAGTTTCCTACTCGAAAGCTCGGGTGGGTTGCAGGTTACGGTCATGGGAACTGAATTCAGTTTCGGCCCACTGCAATCTGTCATTGCTGTTATCCTGCTGGTGGTTGCCGTTTGGGTGCTGCTCAAGGTGATTGCCCTTTTGGTTGCGGTTTGGCATTTCTTAAATGGCGATGAGACCGCGCTGTCGCGCTACTTTGATCGCAACCGTGAGAGAAAGGGTTACGAGGCGCTTTCTCAGGGGTTGATGGCCCTGGCCAGTGGTGAAGGTCGGTTGGCTTTGTCCAAGGCAGCCAAAGCAGATAAATATTTGGAAAAGCCCGAACTGACTAATCTGCTGATCGCCCAAGCCGCCGAGATGGCTGGCGACCGACGTCTGGCCGAAGAATCCTATCGCAAGATGGTGGAAAATGAATCCACCCGTTTTGTAGGCGTGCGCGGCATCATGAAGCAAAAATTGGCTGATGGTGACACTGACACTGCGCTAATGCTGGCAAAGAAAGCCTTTGCGCTCAAGCCGAAGCACGAAGAAACCGGCGATGTCTTGCTGAAGCTTCAAGCCGAAAAAGAAGACTGGAAGGGTGCCCGCGAAACTCTGAACACCAAGTTGAAAAATGGCCAGCTGCCACGTGACGTTCACAAACGCCGCGATGCTGTTCTTGCCCTGTCCGAGGCAAAAGACGTCATCAGTGATGGCAACAGCATCGAAGCGCGTGAAGCTGCGATTGAGGCGAACCGTTTGTCGCCTGATCTAATCCCCGCCGCTGTCATGGCCGCGCATGGGTTCATTGACCAAGGCAAACCGAAATACGCCGCACGTCTGCTGAAAAAGGCATGGAGCGTCCAACCGCATCCTGATTTGGCCGCTGCCTTTGCTGCAATTGCACCAAACGAAAGCCCAAGCGAGCGTTTGAAGCGGTTTGCGGCTTTGACCAAGTTGCGGCCTGATCATTCTGAAACCAAGATGCTCCTTTCTGAACTGAACATCGCAAACGAAGATTTCCCCCAAGCGCGGCGGTCTTTGGGTAATCTGGTTGAAACCGACCCGACAGCGCGGTCTGTCACTTTGATGGCCGCGATCGAACGTGGAGAAGGTGCATCTGACACCGTAGTTAAGGGCTGGTTGGCACGCGCGTTGACCGTATCGCGTGGCCCGCAGTGGATCTGTGACAATTGCCAACATATCCACGCGGCATGGGCCCCAACCTGCGAAAACTGTCATAGCTTTGACACCCTTGCATGGAAAACACCGCCCATGTCAGAGGTGGCAATGCCGGGCGGTCTGCAAATGCTTCCATTGATTGTTGGCGCAATCGAAGACAATTCGGGCGCGGATGCCAAGCCGCCTGTCGCAACCCGCTCCGATATTGAGGACGCCGAATTGATTGACGATCCTGCAGCGCCAAGCGAAGATTCTAAAAAGCCCGAGGCACCGGTCGGGCCGTAACCATATTGCGTTGCGAGAAATCAGACCGGCGTCAGCAATACCTGCTGACGCCGGTCTTTTTTTTGGTGCGGATCGATGCAGGCACTAAAACGCAAGTTGGATCCTTAGCGGATGACGCCGTCAAATTTGGCCGCTATTCCTACTGCCAAAGTTCTTTAAGAAGGATCCGCCCATGACGTCCGAAACTTATGCTTTTGAGCCGCCAAAACAGGCAAGCCTTGCGATCAAGGGATCAGATGCTCGGTTTCCCATAAGACGCATCTTTTGTGTTGGCCGAAACTATGAGGCACATGCGATTGAAATGGGCAAAGACCCGTCGCGCGAGGCCCCGTTTTTCTTTACCAAACCTGCGGATGCCGCGCTTGATACGCCTTGTACAATCCCCTATCCACCATTGACTGGAAATTTGCACTACGAGATCGAATTGATCATCGCCATCGGCAAAGGCGGCGCAAACATTGCCGAGGAAGATGTGATGGATCACGTCTGGGGCGCTTCGGTAGGGATCGACCTGACCCGACGTGATCTGCAGAACGAGGCTAAGACAATGGGCCGCCCATGGGATTGGGGAAAAGCTTTTGACAACTCTGCGCCCATCGCGCCGATTGTCCCGCTCGCCGATGTGCCGTCAGTAGAATCCGCGCGCATATGGCTGGCCGTCAATGGTGAGACGAAGCAAGATGCCGATCTGGCCGATCTGATCTGGTCTGTTCGTGAGCACGTTTCGATCCTGTCGCGTGCAATGAAACTCGCCCCCGGCGACATCATCATGACGGGCACACCGGCGGGCGTCGGGGCAATCGTGGCAGGTGATGTCGTTACGGGTGGCGTTGATGGCATTGGGACGCTTGAAGTGACGATTGGCCCACGCGGATGACCGGTTTTGCGCTGCATAACTATTTCCGCAGCTCCACATCCGTGCGGGTACGGGCTGCGCTGAACCTCAAGGGGTTGGCGTTCGACTACATTCCACTGTCTTTGCTCAAGGGTGAACAGGCCAGTGCGGAACATCTGGCGCTGAACCCGTCCGGATTGGTTCCCACGTTGGTCACGCCGCAAGGCGCATTGCCGCAATCGCTCGCTATCCTCGAATGGTTGGATGAGACACACCCGGAGCCGCCCCTGCTCCCGTCCGATCCTTGGGGCCGCGCCCGGGTCCGCAGCCTTGCGCATATTGTCGCATTGGACATCCACCCAGTGAATAATTTGCGCGTCCTAAAGTATCTTGAGGCAGAATTTGGCGTAGATGCACAAGGCAAGGCAGCGTGGTTCAGGAAATGGGCTAGCGCTGGCCTTGACGCGTTGGAGAGACGGTTGGCATCCGAGCCGGAAACAGGTGATTTTTGCCATAAAAACAAGGTCGGAATGGCCGATCTTTGTATTTATGCCCAAGTCCTTAACAACGCCCGATTTGAGGTTGATATGAAACCGTATCCGACGATTCAAAGGATACACGAAAACTGCATGGAGCTTCCTGCGTTGCTGCAAGCGTCACCACCCCATCAGCCCGACGCCAGCTGAAACTTGCCCAATGGTCGATGTTGACTAGTGCCCTTACGCGCTATCTTAATCCACAAGCTTTAAACGGGAGATGACAAATGAAACTGATCTATACAGCAATCTTGGCAACAGCCTTTGCGGCACCCGCTTTCGCAGAAAGCCACAGCATGGGCGATGTGGACAAAGGCGAAAAGAATTATGGCAAGTGCAAAGCCTGCCACGCCATCGTGGATGACGCAGGCGAGGTAATCCAAAAGGGCGGCAAAACAGGCCCTAATCTTTATAATATCGTTGGCCGTCAGGCTGGTTCAGCTGATGGCTTTAAATACGGTGATTCACTGGTTGCAGCAGGCGAAGCTGGTCTGATTTGGGACGAAGCCACCTTGGCCGCCTATATGACCAACCCCACCGACTTCTTGCGTGAAACGCTGGATGACCAGAAAGCACGGTCAAAGATGTCGTTCAAGCTGCGTAAGGGTGGCGAAGACGTCGCGGCTTATCTTGCAAGCGTTTCCCCTGCGGCGGGCGAAGGCATGACGGAAGAAGAGCCTAAAAGCGAATAAACGACGCTAAACTGACAATTGAAAGGCCCGCCCAACAGTATTGTTGCGCGGGCCTTTCAATTGGATGCGATTGATGCACGGGTATTCTGCGCGCGCGCACGCGCCTTGGCCGCTTGCTCAGGCAAGCCTGTCTTTTCATAGATGTCGCCCAAAAGCATGTTTAAGGGCACGCCGTCAGGGTCATAGGTGCGGCGCATCTCGAGCACTTGTTGCGCGGCTGATGCACGCCCGTCCTTAACCAGTGCATCAAGGTGGATTTGCTCAAACAGGTCGCGCTGTGCATGGCTGCCGCCACATTCCGCCATGCGAGGCAATGCCTGACCTAACTGCGTGATCGCGGTCGCCCAATCGCCTTTGCTATGCGCGACGATACCACGTGCAGCAGGCAAGGCGACCTCTGCCCATGCGTTGTGGTCATGCTGGCGGGTGTCGGCTGCGCGGGCTTCGATGGCATCCATCAGAATCTGCACTTCAGGTTTTGCCGTACGACCAAGCGCGTACAAATATTGCAGGGTTAGGAATGCATTCACCGTATCTTGTCCGCGCAATGCAATATGATCGGCTACATCGGACCAACGGTCTCCGACGCTCACCCCTGCGAACTCCATCCGGGCGAGAAGGGACGCAGCACCGACCTGATCTTGCGAATAGTCTTTGGCCAAGCCCCAGATGTGCGTGTCATAGGCGCGGCGCACGTCGTCATGTCGCCCCTGCGATAGATAGAACAACGCCAAATGCCACCAGTTATGACTGCGCATAAAGGAATTCAGGGGCTGCCAAGTGTCGGCAACGCTTTCTAGAAAAGCGGCCCCTTCAGATACGCGCCCTTGGGTGAGCATAACATGTGCCAAGGCATGATGCGCCCACGGTTCATCGTGGCGCAAGGACATGGCCTGACAGGCGGCGGCTTCGGCGTCGTCAAGCAGGTGGCATTGTTCATAGCCGAACGCGATCATACCATGCACATAGGGGATATCAGCGGCGTCTGGCAGCGCCTTGAGGGCAAAGCGCAGCATACCGGCAGCATCGCCCGTGTTGAACAGATGGTATTGCGCCAACTTCAGCATGGTGACATCGCGTGGATGGTCAGTGGTGATGGTATCACACCCTGCCAGCATCGCCGGGATATCGCCATCAACCCAGTGGCCAATGGTTTCAATTACCTGCGCCTCGCGTTTGGTGCCGGGATCAGCGGCACGTGCGCGGGCCATATAGGGCGCTGCTTTGGCGGGTGCTGCAGGGGCCTCAAGAAACATCCACAACAGTGCGGCATAGGCATTGGCGAGCCCACATTCAGGGTCGGCATCGGCTGTCGGGATGATGTTGGGGGCCTTGGTCTCGTAGGCAATGAAGCCATGGATGAAATCATCAATCCCTTGGATCGTTTTCGGATTCTGTGTGGTGATCGGCAGGCCATATAGATCGATAGTCATACTGAGCCTTTTGTTGGGCGGGACTGTGCAAATCTTTTGATGTGATCCGCGACGATATCAGCAGCGTTCCACAGTGTTAAAGACCCTGAATTAGAGACAAAATACGTTGGCGCGCCAGAGAGTGCGGGTTGCGCCAGAAAGAGTAAAATCAATATGCTATCCTCGGGCAGAGAAAATGCTGGGTAACGTCAGGAGGGATATGTCTACGCATTCAAGTCCTTCCAGCAAGGCAGCAAGTCGCCGGGGGCAGGCGTGGCCTCGAAAATTGCACGGGCGATGGCGCGGGCAAGACACAATGATGCTGCATGACCGATAAGGGCCAGCATGCGATCCTCCACCGGATGATCAGCTGTGCTAAGCGCAAACACCAGATCGCCGTCATGCGGCGTATGTGCCGGCACTGTGGCGCGGCCAATGCCATCATGGGCAGCAACGGCCATCCGCTGGCATTGTGCCTTTGTTAGGGTCGCATCCGTGGCAACAATTGCAATTGTGGTATTTTCGCGCGGTGACATCGCTGCGATTTTCCGGCTATCCAAGCTAAGCCCCAAACCACTGTTGGAGTCAGGACCCAATCCGCCAAACTCTCCGTTCATCTCAAACGGAGCGGCATAAAAATGACGATCCCCGGGGGTGGTCACGGCACCCACAGGATTCGCCGCAACCAATGCACCAACCATGGTACCATCAGGCAATTGCAACGAGGCAGAGCCAAGCCCGCCTTTGACCATAGCGCTAAGTGCCCCGGTACCTGCGCCAATTGTCCCCAACGCGAAGTTGTCACTGGCTGCATCAAACGCTTCCCTGCCAAGGGCCCGGTAGGGGTTGTCGGCCCAGTCTTTCTGACCACCGTTCAACAAATCAAACAAGATTGCGCCGGGCACCAATGGGATCGTGGCAGGCCCCACCTTAAAACCGCGGCCCGCAACGCGCAGCCGGTCGACCACGCCAGAACAAGCATCCAAGCCAAATGCCGAGCCCCCCGACAGAACCAAGGCATCGACGGCAGCAACGGATTTATCAGGTGCCAGCAAATCGGTTTCTCTGGTGCCTGGCGCGCCGCCCATCACATGGACCGATGCGAAAAAAGGGGTGTCGGATGTCAAAACAGTGGCCCCAGATTTCAAAATATCATCCTGGGCGTTGCCGACACGAAGGCCGGCAACATCAGTAATCAGATTTTTAGGGCCAGTTTTCATCGGTTCGTACCTGTAAAAAGGGCGGAACGCCCCGCAGGGAGTTTATTTGGCAAAACGAAAGACGACTAGATACAACGTCCGCCGTCGACTTCCATTGCAACGCCAGTGATCATGCTTGCCTCGTCCGAACACAAGAACAGGGCTGCGTTGCCCATGTCCTCGGGCTGGCTAAACCGACCAAGGGGGATGGTGGAAAGGAACTTGGCGCGCATTTCGGGGGTATCTTCGCCCATAAATGTTTTCAACAATGGCGTTTCGCCCGCAACCGGGTTGAGCGCGTTAACGCGGATACCTTGAGGGGCAAGTTCAACCGCCATCGTTTTGGTTGCGGTTATCATCCACCCCTTTGAGGCATTATACCAATTCAGATTGGGTCGCGGCGAAACGCCAGCGGTGGACGCAATGTTTAAAATTACGCCGGATTGGCGTTGTTTCATATGTGGTACGATGCTGCGGGCCGTGAGGTAGACAGATTTCATATTCACGCGGGTGACACGATCAAAGTCGTCTTCGCTGATCGTCTCTAGTGGGGCGGGCATGTGGGATACGCCAGCGTTATTGATCAGGATATCGATATGACCCCACGCCGCCAGCGCCGCGTCTGTCATCGCCTGAACCGAGGGACCATCGCCCACATCGACCTGTTGGGAAATCGCATGATCGCCCATTTCAATCGCAAATTGCCGCGCGGCATCGCCGTTGATATCGGCAACCATGACGCGTGCGCCGTCTTGCAAAAAGCGGCGTACGATTCCTGCCCCAAAGCCAGAGGCACCACCTGTCACGATTGCGGTTTTTCCTGTCAGTCGCATGCGGGTCTCCTTGTTGGGGGGTGTCGCTTGCATGCTACGCAGGTTCTCTCCTCCCGCCAAGTGGCGCGTTGAAGAAGTTTTGGTTGAGTTCAGGAGGCTAGGGGGCGAATTTGTAGAGATGCTGTCAAATCTGCGCTTATTGGCGTTCAATCCGGAAGGCAAAGCTGCCGACCTGATGTGCCGTTTTGGGCAGGCCTGCCGTTATCTCGCAGACATTTTCGCAATCCGTTAGGCATTGTCGCCAGAACGCCATGCCGCCGGGGGAAAGGGTGGCTACCCCCAATGTCCAATCACCGCCAAGCGCGTTGAATATGAGATGCGCAGCCCGTGTGCCGATCCCTTGGTGGCGATGCTCTGGTCTGATTGTGAACTCTGCCAGTTCATGTGTGCCGTCAGCGTGGTTCCACACCAATGCAAAGCCAATGGGCGATCCATCCAGATTGATCAGATAGGGGTGCCGGCCTTTTTCAATCCAATAGCGGTCCAACGCAGAGGGGTAATAGATCGGTCCTTCGGGGAGGAGATCGGCAAAATACGTCTTGGCCATCTTGTCTAAAACTGAGCGGTTATGTTCTGGGACGGGTGCGATAGAGAGCGTCATAGGTCAATACCTCCCAGTTCGGGCAACACGGGCGCTGCAGCAAGTAGGGCTTGGGTATAGGGGTGCCGAGGGTTTTCAAACACGGTTTCAGTTTCCCCTTGTTCAACGATTTGGCCCGCTTTCATTACTAGGACGCGATCCGTGATGGTCCGCACGACGGACAGATCGTGGGAAATGAAAAGATAGGTCAGGTCATAAGCTTTGCAAAGATCAGCGAGCAGGTCGAGGATCTGGGCGCGCACCGAGACATCAAGCGCGCTAACAGCCTCATCAAAGAGGATCAGATCGGGGCGAATAATCAGTGCGCGTGCTATTGCAATGCGCTGGCGCTGCCCGCCGGAAAATTCGTGAATGTATTTACGGGCATCATCTGGCGTCAGACCGACGGCGGTCAGGGCCTCGGCGATCGCGTTGCCGCGAGCGGCACCTTTGGGCGGGTCGGTCAGCAGATGAAAAGGTTCGGTGATCAGACGGTCGACGCGGTGACGGGGATTGAAGCTGCCAAAAGGGTCCTGAAACACCACCTGCATTTTGCGGCGCACGGAAAGGTTTGGCTGGCTCCCAGTAAATACCGGCTCTCCCTCTAAGGTAATTGAGCCCGTCTGAACTTGCTCAAGTCCCAGTATTGCCTTTGTTAGGGTCGATTTTCCGCATCCTGATTCACCGACAAGACCCAATCGTTCCCCGCGATTGAGGATAAAAGAGACGTCGTCAACTGCCCTGAATGTGCCAAGTTTTCCAAACATTGTCGTGCGGGGCAGGCGGTAATCGCGGCTGACATTGTGCACCTCAAGCAGCGGCGCAGGCGTAGGTGCGGGGGGCAATGCAACCTTGTGGTTCGACGCGGCGAACAGCATTTGCGTATAGGGGTGGCGCATTTCGCGCAGCAAGGATTGGGTTTCCCCTTGTTCGACGACCTCGCCTTTGCGCATGACGACAATTCGGTCAGCCATATCGGCAACGACTGCCAGATCATGGGTGATCATCAGCAGGCCCATGTTGTCGGCTCTAGCCAGAGATTTAAGTAAATCGAGGATCTGGGCCTGTGTAGTCACATCCAGTGCTGTTGTGGGTTCGTCGGCAATTAGCAACCGTGGACGCAGAGCAATTGCCATCGCGATAACGACGCGTTGGCGTTGGCCGCCAGACAGTTCGTGCGGATAGCGGGTCAGAGGAAATTTTGCTTTTGGAAGGCCAACACGTTCCAAGGTTTCCGCCGCCCGTGCCAGCGCATCAGCGCGAGAGACAGATCGATTATGCACGCGGATCGTCTCGGCGACTTGGTCACCAATGGTTTGCACGGGGTTTAGCGCGGTCATTGGTTCCTGAAACACCATGCCGATGTCGTTGCCACGCATCCCGCAAAGCTGTTGTTCGGACAGTTTCAACAAATCCTGATCGCCCAGCACAATATGCCCTTTGGCAAGCGCACCCTTTGGCAGCAGTTGCATCGCAGCAAGGGCCGTCATGGATTTGCCTGATCCGCTCTCTCCTGTCACTGCAACGATTTCACCTTGGTCAACGCTGATCGTCACATCGTGCAAGATCGGGTAGCTGTGGATGGCGACCGACAAGTTGGTGATGCTAAGCAATGTCATACACGTGTCACCCGCAGCCGTGGGTCCAGGTAATCACGCAACCCGTCGCCCATCAGGTTCAATCCCAATACGGTCAGGATTATCGCAAAGCCGGGTATTAAGGCCATGTGTGGGGCAATTGAGACCAGTGTTTGGGCGTCGGCCAGCATCCGGCCCCATGAAGGTGTTGGCGGTTGGGCACCCAAACCCACATAAGAAAGGGCCGCCTCGGCCAATATGCCTAGACTGAACTGGATCGTGCTCTGGACGATTAG
>RCMY010000409.1_pt1 | contig 40005 bp, 43 predicted proteins | sample 2041341 | NCBI WGS metagenome assembly RCMY01 (sample SAMN09708234, study PRJNA481090) | Marine sediment metagenome, whole genome shotgun sequencing project. | reverse complement strand
TTCCAAACACTCTGGGCAAACATGAGGTGGAATGGTCTCTTTCTATTTCTCCTTAAGTATTCTTAAGGACAGTATATCCGTCTATTAACAGACAAACAACTCCGTCATATTTATGTCATTTCACGAGAGCAAAAACACAACCTACAGACTTGTCGTTTTTTTTATGTTCAAAATTCAGTAAGAGAGGGAAAAAGGGGTCATCAAGAGAAGCACACTCGTGGAGAACCTGCAGGAAAAGGGGTTCAGCGGACTTTATAATGATCCTCTGACTGTTTTTTTCTGTCAAAATATAAAAAATGATATTCTGATTTATGGTGTTAATGATTGTATTCAAATTAAAGACAGTAATATTATCCCCGTCATACCGTCAAAATATCACACAATAGTTAACCTACAAGTGAACGAAATATTGATAATTAGGTTAATTCAAGCTATAATCATAGTACTAAATAGTGAGGTGATGATGGATGTCAGCTATGATTATAAAAGAGTACAAAGAGCTTCTGCGCGAGAAGAATGAGATAGAGCAAAGACTTCCGTCCCTTCCTGAGGGATATATTTCCACGAAAACGATTAAAGGAAAACAATATTGCTATTTACAAAATAGAGTAGATGGAAAAATAACAAGCAAGTATCTAAAAGAAAATGAAGTTGATACGATAAAAGAACAAGTAGAACGTTGCAAGAAATATAAATCCGAACTTCCTAAAATTGAAGTACGCTTAAAAGAACTGGAACAAGCAGCCAAACTCATTGATAAAAGTATTGCCAGGCACCTTATTGTGCTTAAATTATCTTATGGTATGGATGCGCTAAGTAATGTACAAAAAGAACGTAGTGCATCCTTTGCCAATGCACTAAATGCCATAGAGGGTGTATATGCTAGCAAAATTACGCAACAGAATATTGATAAGTGGAAGATCGGAGATGAATCTTTTATATCTATATTTCAAACCACATTAAATATGTACGGCTTTATGCCGGAGGTGTAAGATGAGGGATCCTTATTTATATGATGATGCAGATATATTAAAAAATCTTGCTAATATCAAAGACCCTGATTTATTAAGTAGAGCTGAGGCAGATATAACGAACATATCTATGCTTGCCATCTATAACCAATCCTATAGGGTTTTTGATACAAAAACTTTGCAAGATATTCACTTAAATATTTTTGGACAAATATACGATTGGGCTGGTGAGTTCCGTACAATTCAACTTGCTAAATATGAAGATGTGCTGGGAGGAGATACGGTTAGATATACTTTCCCCAAACAGATCAAAAAAGAGCTTGATGTTGTAATGAAGGAAGTAAAGAAACTGAAAAGAACAGACAGCAATGATAATGATATCGTATTTCGCTTAGAGAGAATTATAGCTACAATCTGGCAGATACACCCCTTTAGAGAGGGAAATACTCGAACTTGTATTGTATTTGCTGTACTACTGTCAAAACACCTTGGCTTTGAAGTCAATCATGAGCTCTTTACAACCCATTCGGCTTATGTGAGAAATGCCTTGGTATGGGCATCTCAAGGAATGTATTCAAAACACGAATACCTTGAACGAATCTTTGTCGATGCAATATTAGGAGGTAGCCTTAATGAGGATGATGTTTCCGCTACTGTCGCTGGAAACTATGAAAGCATTGGTGGGTATAAGGTTAAAGATTATGTGGAGCGTCCTCATGAGTATGTGAAAGGAAAGTAAATGCTTGACAATCCCACAGCTAAAGCAATGGAATTCTTGGGTGATTAAACGCCAGTCTGTTTCTAGCAGACGAGTATGACCCCAAGCTAAGGGCATGCCGTTGCCCCTCCTAAGACAGAAGATTTTTGTAGGGACTAGAGGACTGTAGATATCGGTAAAGTGATAAAAACATCAGATTCACTGAACATTAGATACTAGTTACTTACAAGACTATTGAAAGATGACCAAGGTAGTGTTAATGATGTATAACTGAAGAAAGACAGACTGAAACTTCGATTTGCAAAGTCTTGACAATATCATGCATCGATATTACAATGTCGTTAGATGATATCGATGATGGATATTGAAAAGAGGTGAAGGTAAATGGCGAAAAAAGCCCTAGAAGGTCTTACGGAAAGCATGTTTTATGTGCTCATGGGTTTTTTAAGAAATGAGATGTGCGGAACGGATCTGGTGGAGTTTGCTTACAACAAAACTAAGGGACGGGTGAGCTTAGGTCCAGGAACGCTATACACCATCCTGGCACGTTTTGAGGAAGAGAAAATTATCAAAGAAACAGCAGTGGAGGGACGGAAAAGAACCTATCAAATTACAGAAAAAGGCATAGAGCTCTATAAAATGGAGCTGGCCAGACTAAAATTATGTGTCCTGGATGGAGAGAGTGAGGATCTAAAATGAAACTGATCAGAAAACTTCTGCCTGTCAATGTCTATGATATTGCTAAGACTCAGAGCTATTTGAAAGACATTTCAAAAATGGGCTATTTCATTAAAAAGATAGGCACCTTTGCTTACTTTGAAAAAGGAGAACCAGAGGAGAGAACCTACCGGTTGGAACCTCTCATGAAAAAAGAAGGAAGACCAAGCGAAGAAAAGCTTGAATATTATGAGGCGTGCGGATGGAAGTATGTATGCACCATTGCTTCTGCATTTCATCTGTATGAAACCAGTAAAGAAGACTTTGAAGAACTGCACACAGATCCTGTGACGCAAAGCTATGCTTTTCAGCGGCTGAATCAGAAAATGAGAGCAGCCTTTATGATAAGCCTGCTGCTGATTCCGATCACGATCTTTCAGCTCCTTCACTATTTCTTCTTATCAGATACCCCTGTGCTCAATGCCGTGAAATATGGAAGTGGCACCTATACGCTTCTCATGGTTCTGGTGACGTTTGTCATGGGAAGGGAAATCTTTGAGAACCGCAAAAAATTGAGGTTTCTACTGAGAAATCTCCAGACAGGCAGAGAGATGGTGCAAGAAGAACACTATCAGCTAACATATACCCCCTACATCTTTCATACGATGATTGTGGTCCTCTCCATTCTCTTCATTATCATGAATGTCAGTATTCTTTTTACCGGATGGGAAAAAAAGCTCGCTGCTTATGGTGAAGACATGCCTGCCCTAAGGCTTTCTGATATAGAAGATCATCATAACTTTGAGATCGACGACCAGTATAGAAGAAGCAATCTCATTTCCTATGATGCTGGAGAACTGGCAGCCAGTGTCTATGAAATCAGTGAAAGTGGCATCATAAAAGAGAAGATGTGGAAGGACCAGTCTGGTGTATACTCTCCAGATATAAGAACTGAGTTCTATAAGCTGAGACTGAGTTTTCTCGGGGAAAGGCTGCTCAGAGATCTGATCATAGATGCACTGGACTTTCACCGGTATGAATCTTTTACGTTTGAAGAACTTTTGGAGACCAGATTTGATCAGGCGGTGACCATCAGAGTGAAAGAGACCCAGATGTTCTTTGGAAGACTTGGAAAAAAGGTAGTCTATGTGAACTACCATGGCTACAAGGATTTGACGGAGCACTTGGATGAACTCTATGATAAGATCAGCACATTCAACTGATACGATGGATCATCATGTAAGAAGAATATAAATAGAACGATTCGAAACACTAGCCCATAAGGAGGTTCCCCATGGCACAGGATCACCATCATAATCACAATAAACAGAAGAACATAAAGGCAGCGTTTCTCCTAAATCTGTCCTTTACGGTCATAGAAATCATTGGAGGCCTGTGGACCAACAGCATGGCCATTTTATCTGATGCGGTCCATGATCTGGGGGATGCTATTTCCTTGGGAAGTGCCTGGTATCTGGAACGGTACGCCGACAAGAAACCGGATGAAAAGTATTCCTTTGGCTATGCCCGTTTTTCTCTTCTTTCCGCCTTGCTGAACAGCCTGATCCTGGTTGGTGGCTCGGTGCTGGTTCTTGTGCGATCCATCCCAAGGATCCTCAATCCCCAAGAGGTGCATCCGGAAGGTATGCTGGTTTTTGCCATACTGGGGATCCTCATTAATGGCGCAGCGGTGCTTAAGATGAGAAGCGGGACATCACTCAATGAGAAAGCAGTCTCATGGCATCTCCTGGAAGATGTCCTGGGGTGGGCGGTGATCCTTGTGGGCAGCATCATCCTGCTGTTTTTTGATGTGCCTGTCATCGATCCACTGCTCTCTGTTTTTATCACCCTCTATGTGCTGTTTAACGTGGTGCGGAACATAAAACAGATTCTGCATATTCTGATGCAAGGGGTGCCAGAGAAGTTTTCCATCATGGAGATTGAGAAAGAGCTGGAAAGTAATACCGACGCTGTCTCAGTTCATCATACACACCTGTGGTCCTTGGAAGGAGAAAAGATGCTGCTCAGCACCCATGTGGTGGTGCCAGAAAACATGGAGAACAAGGACATCATGAAACTCAAAGAGTCTGTGAGGTCACTTCTATACAAGAAAGGCATAGAGCACATCACCATAGAAATTGAATATACAGAGGAGAAGACAGATGGATGCTTAAAGGAAGAAGACGGAGATAAAACGTAAGGGGTATTCCACCAAGATGTGTTCTTTATCATGAGACTGCCACAACTTTTCGAATGGATAAGAAAAAAGAAAAGAGAAAAGGAATATCTTCTGGTTTGAATAAAGGTCTTGTTAACTATATCATCATCCTCTATCATAATAAATATATAGCCATAGATCGGCAGTCTTCCATGCGAAGGGCAAAGTCCATCAGAGGTGACAGGTTTTTGTAGTTCTATATCAAATATCAGAGAGAATCTCGGATACATTAAATTTGATAAAAAATAGAATCTTAACAGAGAAAGGCAGGTCCATCATGACTGAGACCATCAAAAAAAGAGCAGCCATACTACTACTTTGTGCCATTGCCGCAGCTTCACTGTTTTATGTATCGACTCTACCAGGAGAGTTCCTCATCACTTCAAGAAGCAGCATAGATGTAGAGAGCCATGATTTTTCTGAGACGATATTGTTAGGAACAGGGATAACTTGGACTGGACTTTGGAAGCCCACGATTCTTGAGGTGGATTTTCTAGGAGAAGATCATTTCTTCAAGGGGCAGGAAGAGCTCACTTTTGATCTGTTCATCGATGAAGACAGACATATCGGGTCTATCTCAGAAGAGAATCTGATCCCTGCCTATCCGTTACAAGAGGTGAAGAACTTCAAAATGAAAGAGAAATATATGAATCTTATTGTTCGAATGAGTCGGAAAGAGGATCAGATGTTTTTAAACAACGTAAGAAGTATCCGGATCCACTATTCTATATTTGGCATCAGAAAAAGCAGAATCATGGACTTCATTGAGGAAGTGTAAAGTAAAAGAAAAAATCCTTGGAAACACCGAGCCTATCGCCGGCAGTTCCAAGGATTTTTATTCTTACAATGTTTATCTAAGCTAGAGAATCACGCCATCCCCCCGTAAGAAGGCAATCTCTTCTTTGTAAAGATTTGTTTTTTTATCCAGCCACGGAGTTTCAAGGATCACAGGTTTCCCTTTTGCCACTTCATGATGGACGATGTACTTCAGTGCTTCTGCACCAATCTGGTCTTTTCCTTTGGGGTTGTCCTCCAAAGCGCCAATGTTTGCATGACGGTCCTTTCTGGCACCTCTTTTGTTTAAGGATCCATTGATATGGAAAACCTTCAAGCGGTCCAGACCAATGATCTCGTCAAACTCTTTCATGACACCATCAAAATCATTTATAATATCATAGCCACTGTCATGGGTATGGCAGGTATCAAAGCACACCCCCAGTTTATCTTTATGTTCCACCAGCTCGATGATTTTTGCAAGCTCTTCAAAATTTCTTCCGATTTCCGTTCCTTTTCCGGCCATGGTCTCCAGGCAGATGAAGGGCTCTGTATCTTTGTCCAGTACCATATTAAGCCCTTCGGCAATCTTATGGATACCGTAGTCCACATCCATATCTGTGAACGCACCTGGATGAAGCACCATATACTTGGAGCCTAAAGCCGTGGTCCTATCCAGCTCAATCTTCAGGAAATCCGTGGCCAGATTGAAGATTTCGGGCTTATAGGATGCCAGATTGATGATATAGGGTGCATGGACCACGAAGTCCGACAGATTGTGCTCTTTCATATAGGCATGGCCTTCCATGATTTTCATGGATTCAATGGGAGACCTTCTGGTATTTTGGGGGGCGCCTGTATATATCATAAAGGAAGAGGCACCATAGCTGTAAGATTCTTTAGCAGCACCGATGAGACCATCCTTGATTGAGACATGGGATCCGATTTTCATTTGCATAATTCCTCCTGAGTTGTTCTATACCAACAGTATACCTCAAAAAATGAATTTTGTGTTATTGAATTTCATGCTATTTGTGTAATGGTTCATGGTTGATATTCTGCAGAAGCCTTTGCGCACATTTCAAGGAAGATGCTTCTAGTGTACTAGTGCAGGATTCTTCATCTGTGTAAGCTGGTGTTGCTATCTGATGAAATCGTGCGATAATGATAGTATACATTGAAAGGTTCATTGAAACCCTAGCATATTCTTGAGATGAAGCAAAGAAGAGTTGTACTGATCAATAGCTGAATCTATCGATTGTGAGTATTTAACTTCTGATTTCAGAAGATAAAGGCGCTGGTCCAGCAATAGAATGCGATTAAAATATTTAGGAAAAAAAGGAGAAATGGAAAATGTCAGCAAAAAAGAAATTTACCTTGGAAGAAGCACAAGAGTATGGGGAGAGACTGGGGATCGACTGGAAAAAATTCGATGTGGAAGAGTTCCGCATGGGGATGGATGTTGAACTGGAACATGGCAGAGCAGATGACCTAACCAATGTCACCAATGATGATCCGTTTACCACTGCAAAAATCGCCTTAGCGCACCTGAATGAGTTCCCGGATTATTATACAAGGCTCATGAAAATGGAGAAGGAAGCGGAAGCCTACTGGGAAGGAAAATAGAATAGAGTGGAATATCCATGAAGAAAAAATAGATTCTTCCAAGGGATATAGTTACAAATGAATCTACGCAACTGGAGTGGAAAGCGATGAAAAATATAGTCATCACAGGAAGTACACGGGGTATCGGATTGGCCATGGCAGTAGAGTTCTTAAAGATAGGCAGTCAGGTGACCCTTTCAGGTCGCGGAGAGGAACTTGCGTCATCCGTAAGAGAAAAGCTGAAAGAGTTTAAAACCAGGTACCATTACATAAGCTGCGATGTGACAGAGAAAAAAAGTGTGGAGAATCTCTACGAAAAATCTTTTGAACAATGGGGCAGTGTGGATATCTGGATCAACAACGCAGGGAGAAACACGCCCCATATGTTCTCCTGGGAAACCGGAAAAGAATATACAGACAGCGTGATTCTGACCAACCTGTTGGGGATGGTCTATGGCAGTCAGGTTGCAGCAAAGGGAATGCTTTTGCAGGGGCATGGTGCCATTTACAGTATGGAAGGCCTGGGCTCCAACAAGATGATCCAGGTGAAGACCATTTTGTATGGCACCACAAAGTCCGCCCTGACGTATTTCATGAAAGGACTCGCCAAAGAACTGGATGGCACAGGAGTCATTGCGGGCAGACTCTCACCAGGTATGATGCTCACGGATTTCATCACCAAGATGCCAGATGGCGGAACTGCTGAGCTTTTCCAAAACAAAGAGTTCAAGAAGATCTTCAACATCCTTGCAGATCAACCGGAAACCGTCGCAGCGTTTTTCATCCCCAGAATTCTTGCAAACAGAAAAAATAATGCAAGAATCACCTGGCTCACTGGAAGAAAATCTGCCTTAAGGTTCTTGCAAGCGCCGTTTCGTAAAAACAGGCTAATTTAACATAGATAGATCCTTATGAGATGCTGCATCGGTTGAAAAGTATACGATTAGGAGGAGACGGATTCCCAGTGGAAGGATAAAACATGAAAAAGGCAGACGTGATGATAAGAAGACCAGTGAAAGAGGATATTCACCAAATAGAAAAGTTTTTCAGGATTGTACTGGAAGATACATTCAGAAAAGAAGGAATCGAAGAGAACATATACGATATGCTAGAAGAACTGGCATCGAAAAAAAGATATCTTGCATCAGATTTTCACAGTGACGGGGAAGAACGCTATTTTCTCATCGCAGTTTCGGGAAGGGAGATCCTAGGAACCATGGAGTCTGGAAAGCAGAGCAAACTCCTGCTGAATCTGACAAAAGGAAAACTGTCTCATCTACCGGAGTTGGGCACCGCTTTTGTACATCCGGATCATCAGGGGCAAGGAATCGCGTCTTTACTTCTTGAAGAAATGGAAAAAGAATTAGAAAGAAGAGGCTTTGCGGAGTATTGTCTGGACAGCGGGTATCAAAGAGCCCAGAAAATCTGGTTCAGTAAATTTGGCACACCTTGCTATATCTTTGAGAATTACTGGGCTCAAGGTGTATCCCATATGATCTGGAAAGTGAAAATCAGCTGTAACCTGACTGATCCTCCTTCTTATGAAACTGAAGAAAGATAAAAAGCGTGATGAAGAATCAAGGAGAGTGAACAGCCATGAGAATGGAAGATTTTTGGCAGAGATTTCTAAAAGAGAAGCATCTGCCTTTCACTACGATGTATTATGACTGTTTTCATTTTGAACTCACAGAGAAATGGGCAGAGGAACTTCTTCGGCTGGTGCTCCTTGGAGAGAAAAAAGCAACGGCCAGCAGTCTCTATGCTTTTGAGAAAGAAAACATGAAGCTGCCGGAGGTGGGAGAGTAGAGTATTGTTACAAACTGGGCAGGAGAACCCAAATGTGTGATTCGAACAAGCAACGTAAGGATTCTTCCATTTCATGAGATGACCTATGACATCTGCAGGCTGGAAGGAGAGGATGACACTCTGGAATCCTGGCAGAAAGGCCATCGACGATTTTTTGCCGCAGAAAGCCAAGAACTGGGATATACGTTTACAGAAGAAATGCCTGTGGTTTTTGAAGAGTTTGAAGTGGTGTATCGTGAATAGAAAAGATGCGGATTTAGGGCTTTTCTTTCCAATAGAATGATGATCATAAATAAGAGCATTACGCTCTTTTTTTTTAGGCTATGTTTGCGAATGGTGTTGAAATAGAGGTAAAAGCAAAGAAGTTTGACGGAATCTCTTTGCATTTGCCTGTAGAAATTATGAGTAACAATTTAAAGTAGATTGGAGTTACTTCCCGAATGTCGTGTTTTCGTATACTGTTATACCAAGAATCTTTAGTTCGATCCCTGTATCGTAACCATCCACCCCTCTCTGCGCATGATAATCTGTTATGCTGTACAAGACTGCCTGATATTTGACTGTTCCACCATCTTTATAGTGAATCGGAATTGGGAACAGCAAAATCAAGACTATGACCATAGTGATGATTCTCATCAGCTGTTTCTTCATGATTTCTCCCTCAAACTACGATGGATCTGTTTCAGATCATGTTGCGTGTTCTGCTGCAACTGCGTAATAACAGCGAACTCTATATATTCATAGTATACTAAATTTTCATATAACATTCCATTTTCAAATATGGATTTCAAACAGAGCCTTTTATGGGTATTTTCATCAGAGATCCTTTTCTTTTCCTGCTCTTGAATTCTCTGTGGGAAAGGACTAGAGTAAAGCCATAAGAGCGATCGTAAATATTGGGAAGAATATTGAACTCTTGGAGATGAGTAAGATGATGTACCGAAGCCATCCTGTCATTGAAGCCCCCTCACAAGTAGAACAAATCTGTCAGCAAGATGCAGCCCTTACAGAAAATCAGGTGTTTGAAAAATACAGTTCCTCCAGAGAAGGACTTTCCCAAGAAGAAGTCGACAAGCGTATCCTGCACTATGGGGTCAATGAAGTGCTGAAGAAGAAAAGAATGCAGTGGTACACGATACTTTTCCGTGCCATGGCGGATGAGTTTATTCTTGTTCTTGTGTTTATTTCCGTGGTCTCACTGATTCTCAAGGACCGTTTGGGTGCGGTCATCATTCTTGTACTTGCGATGCTCAGTGCAATGATCCGCTTTTCACAAGAGTTTCATGCCCAACGGGAAAGTGAGAAACTGAAAGAAAGAGTTCATACCAAGGCGGATGTGATAAGAGCTGAAGGTCTTTTGTCCTTATCCATGGAAGAGATCACCATGGGTGATATCATTGCGCTTGGCAGCGGCTGCCTCATTCCTGCAGATCTTTATCTTCTGGAATCTAAGGATTTATTTTTGTCCCAGTCCATCTTTACGGGAGAAAGCACACCAGTAGAGAAGAAACCCATTCCAGAATCCACGAGAAAAGCCCCTGCAGATCTTTCCAACATCTGTCTCATGGGTTCCAATGTAGTGTCAGGTTCTGGAATAGGGATTGTCATCCATCTTGGCAGCGACACTTACCTTGGTCACATCGCCAAGACTTTGGAAGAAGGAAAAGAGAAAACCAATTTTGAAGTGGGACTGAACCGTATCACGAAGACGATGATCCGGTATATGGCCTTTGTGGTTCTGATGGTTTTTTTCATCAATGGTATTTTCAAGAAAGACTGGCTCTCCGCATTTATGTTCTCACTTTCAGTGGCTGTGGGTATTACACCGGGCATGCTGCCCATGATCGTCAATGGTACGCTTTCCAAAGGTGCACAGTTTTTATCCAGAAAGAAAACCATCGTGAAGAGCAATGCGGCCATTGAAAATCTGGGCGCCATGGACCTTCTTTGCACAGACAAGACAGGAACCCTTACAGAAGACAACATTGTATTGCACCGCTATATGGATGTGCATGGCAGGGATGAGCGTGAAATTCTGGACTTTGCTTATCTCAACAGTTATTTTTCCACAGGCATCAAAAATCTCATTGACCGGGCCATTCTCTCTTATGGGGAAAAACACGCTGTAGGTGAAGATGTCAAAAGCTACAGAAAAATCGATGAGATTCCTTTTGATTACAGCAGAAAACGGATGAGCGTCGTCATTGAAAATGGGGAAGGAACACATCGACTCATTACCAAAGGAGCAATGGAGGAAATCATAAGGCTCTGCACCTTTGTCCGGGTGGAAGGACAGGATACGGAGCTCACCGAAGACTTACTGAACGAAATACTGCACCATGGAGAGGAACTGAATAACGAAGGCATGCATGTCATAGGCATTGCGGAAAAGAGAGTCCAGATAGATGTGAGAATCTTCGGGGCAGAGGATGAGAAAGAGATGGTCTTTATTGGGTACGCTGCATTTCTGGATCCACCGAAAAGCGGTGTGAAAGAAGCGGTAGCTGGACTCATTAAAGCAGGAGTACAAATGAAAGTCATCTCAGGGGATGCACCTCTGGTAGTGGAACATATTGCTAGAGAAGTCGGGATTCCAAGTTGTGAGACGATTCTTGGAGAGCGTGTGGAACAGATGTCAAAGGAAGAACTTTGCCATGTGGTGGAGTCTGCGAGTATTTTTGCCAGAGTCTCTCCGCTGCAGAAACAAAGAATCGTGGATGCATACAGAGCAAACGGTCACGTGGTGGGCTATCTGGGGGATGGCGTCAATGATGCACCCAGCATCCGTCATGCAGATGTGGGTATTTCAGTAGATAATGCCACGGACATTGCAAAGGAGAGCGCAGACATCATCCTTCTGGAGAAATCCCTCTCTGTAATTTTGGATGGAATCTATGAAGGCAGAAGAGTGTACGGGAATGTGATGAAATATATGAAGATGGCGCTGTCGTCCAACTTTGGTAATGTGTTTTCTGTGCTGGCTGCCAGTCTTCTGCTGCCTTTTTTGCCTATGATTCCAATACAGATCCTCATTCAGAATCTCATCTATGACAGCACCCAGATTGCCATTCCTTGGGATAAAGTGGATCAGGAGTTTTTGGATAAACCCAGAAAGTGGGATACAAGAGACCTGTCCACCTTTATGAATGTCATGGGTGGTGTTTCCAGTGTCTTTGATCTTCTGATTTTCTACGTGCTGTGGTTTATTCTTGGCTACAGTTCCATGGACCGTCAGACATTTTTCCAAACAGGGTGGTTTATCGAAGGTCTCATCTCCCAAACGCTCATTGTTCATTTCATCAGAACTTCCAAAGTAGCTTTTATTCAGTCGAGAGCTGACTTCAGGCTTCTATTGTCCACTGCAGCAGGCATCACAGCAGCAGTGCTTGCTCCTTATCTTTTACGCAGGGTGCCAAGTTTTCATTTTGAGACCATGCCACTGGCTTTCTATGGCTATCTTCTGCTGACAATTCTCTTGTATGTGGTGGTTCTTGAGGTGGTCAAAAAAATCTATCTGCACTTCAAAGGAATGTGGCTGTAAAATTCAGAAAATTACTGCATTTCAATTGATTTGATATACTTTGTGTGCGGAGAAAGGAATGAGTAAGATGAGACTTCAGATATCAGACACAAAAGGGGGAATCTTGGTAAAAAAACTCCTGAAACCTCTTTTTTCATTGGTTTTCATTCTCTTAATCCTCTATGAAAGCAGAAGTTTTCTGAAAGAAATCAGTTGGAAAGAGACCATGAATCTACTCACTCATGGATCTTTGGTCATGTTTCTATTGTTTGCCTTCATGGGGATTGTATCCATCCTTGTGACGGCCTTCTATGACTTTGTGGTAATCCGCGAATTTCACTATAAAATTGAGCTGCAAAAAATCTGGAAAGTATCCTTCATCGCAACAGCAGTCAACAATGTCACCGGAGTGCTTCCTACTGGGGTAGGCCTTAAAATGCTGCTTTTAAAGAAAAGAGGCATGAAGGAGAAAGAAATAAATAAAATCAATCTGATGATTTATCCGGTGACGGTGACAGGTCTTGGAATCCTTATGTTTCTCGATCTCCTGTCATTCAGCCACCTGGTGAAGTTTGTTCAAAACCAGGCCTGGACCATGCTCGTCATTGTTGGGTATTTTCTTTATGTCCCTATCTACATATGGTTCAATGAGCTTACTTTCAGTCGCTTCAAGCTTCAGATGCGGCATGTGAAAAACCCAAAAGAGACCTGGACCCGAGTGAAGCTGGTGCTGGTCTCCACCTTAGACTGGCTTCTTGCAGCGCTTCTCTTTTACATGATTTCGGCAGAGTTTCATGCTCCAGTGACGTTTCTTCAAGCGGTGAGTATTTACAGCATATCTACTGCACTTGGGGTAGTCAGTATGATTCCTGGTGGTGTAGGCTCTTTTGATCTCATGGCGATCATAGGTCTTACATACTATGGGGCTGCACATAGCACGGCCATCACCGTGCTGCTTCTTTTCAGACTGTTTTATTACGTGGTTCCTCTTCTGGCATCCGCTGTCCTTCTTCTTTTAGAGTACAGAAAGGAAGTGGGGTCTGTACTTAGAAAAATGAAATCCGTCACAGATTTTGAAGAAGAGGTGCCTTTTGGAGAAACGAAGGAAATCAGTGATTTCATCGGAAATCTGATGATCTGGTTTTTGTTTGGCGTGACGTTTCTAAGTGGAGCTGTTCTCATTCTTTCCTCTGCCACGCCAGGCATAGTATCCAGAATCCGACTCATGCAGAATATCCTCAGCCTGCCCATACTTCAGTTCTCCCACAGAATATCTCTGACTTTAGGGATTCTTCTGATTCTTCTTTCAGGAGATGTCCTGAAGAAGATCCACCGGTCTTTTCTCACCATTCTCACACTTCTGTTTTTGGGCATCATTTTTACCTTCATCAAAGGAATGGACTTGGAAGAAGCGTTGTATCTTATGGTTTCTTTTGTGCTGCTCCTTCTGGCGAAGCCAGCGTTTCGCCGAAAAAATGCTCCGTACACTGTGATGAATGGAGCGATGCTTCTTGCTGGCCTTGGAGGGACACTTCTCTACATGTTTGGGTTTGTAAACATCCGTAAGCCGCACTGGGGAGGGGTTTCCATGGAGCAGTTTCTCCACTTTACGCCAGATGATTTTATGATGAATGGAGTTCTGTCTTTTCTCTTTGCAGTGGTTTTCTATATCCTATGGAGAAAGAGTCTGCCCAAAGCGCCCCTTCATCCACGGCCATCCACGGTGGAGGAAAAGAGTAAGCTGTCTGTATTTCTGGAAACCTATGGCGGCAACGAGTTGTCCCATTTGCTTTTTATGGGAGACAAAAGACTTTTTTATGCCGCTGGAGGGTCGGTGCTCCTTGCGTATGAAAAGAGTCTGGGCCATCTGGTGGTGATGGGAGATGCTTTAGGAAAAGAAGAGCGGTTCACTGAAGCGCTACATGAGTTTGAAGTCTTTTCGGATACCTATGGGTATACACCGGTATATTATCAGGTGAAATCCAAGTTTATGCCACTTTATCATGAGTTTGGTTATGATTTTTTTAAACTTGGAGAGGAAGCCTACGTGGATCTTTACACCTTCCACCTGGATGGGCCTGAGTTTAAGAGTCTTCGCAATGCTAAAAATCACTTGGAAAAGGAAGGGTATACTTTTCAGATTCTAACCACAGAGGCAGAACTGAAAGAAGCACTGCCAAAGATTCAGAAGGTGTCAGATGCTTGGCTTGGAGCAAGAAAGGAGAAGAAATTCTCTCTGGGCAGCTTTATTCCAGACTATCTCACTTTGGCACCGGTTCTTACCGTGCTGGATGCGAATGGAGATACAGCAGCCTTTGCCAGCCTGATGCCCGTATATCAGGGAAAAGAGATGATATCCGTGGACCTGATGAGACATGTGCCGGAGGGGCCAAACGGCCTGATGGATTTTCTTTTTCTTTCTCTCTTCCAGTGGGCGAAGGAAGAAGGATACCACTATTTCAACCTAGGGATGGCACCTTTGTCCAAAGTGGGAAAGTCTTATTATGCACGAGATATGGAGTCCATGGCAGCGCTTCTTTATGACCACGGCAGCAGCCTTTACTCTTTTGAGGGTCTCTACCAGTTTAAAAACAAGTATAAGCCCGTCTGGAGTCCCAAATATCTTGTTTATAAGAAAGAGTCGAAGCTTTCAGAAGTCCTATACAGCGTGATGAGGCTCATCAGCTGACCCGTGTTCTTTAAAGCAGTCAGGATCTGCAGGATCTCGAAAAGCAGCACAGAAGTGCACTTTTGTCATCCGATTAAAGTTTGATATACTGAGATAAAAGGCAGAACAGGGGATGATACAGTGGAATATAAAACATTAAGTAATGTAAGTCTGGAGGAACTTCATGAAGCGTTTCTAGATGCCTTTTCTGATTATCAGGTGAAAATGGACCTGCCATACAGGAGGTTTCAGCTTATGATGAGAAGAAGAGGATTTTCACCAGAACTCTCCATGGGGGCTTTCTCAAAGGGAAAGCTGGTTGGTTTTGTTTTGAACGGCTGCCGCATCTTTGACGGGAAGAAGACAGTCTATGATATGGGAACGGGTGTCGTGAAAAACTATAGAAGACAAGGAATCACCACGAGGATACTGGAAGAGCTTACACCTTTTCTTAAAAAGAGCAAGGTGGAGCAGTATCTCCTTGAAGTGCTGCAGGAGAACACATCAGCCTACGAACTCTATCTCAAGGAAGGATTCGAAGTTTCGAGGAGCTTTCTTTGTTATCGTCTCCTGAAGGAAAAGGCAAAGTGTCACAAGACCTGGGAAGTGCATCGCCAGTGGCAAGGGATGACGGAAGAACTGAAAGAGTTTTGGGACTTCATACCCTCCTGGCAGAATTCCTTTGCGTCCATAGAAGCGGCTGAAGAGACTTTTTGCTTCGCCGTGGTCAAGGAAGAAGAGGAAGTGGTGGGCTATGGCCTCATTGATAAGATTACAGGTGACATCCCGCAGCTGGCGGTGAAAAAGAGCCATCGCGGCAAAGGCATCGGGAAGAGTATTCTGACGGAGCTTCTCCTTCAGACGGAAGCTCCTCATGGGGTGTTTCTCAATGTGGAGGAAGGCGCAGAAACCATGGTGCGTTTTTTGGAGGCCTGTGGAGCAGAAAATACGGTCAATCAATATGAAATGGTGAAGACGCTCTAAGTATCCATCCAGTACATCTTTCATGGCATAATAAATAAAGTGAGCAGATGGAGCGAAAGGAAGAAGGAGAGGACCATGTCAGATTTTTCAAAAAGAGTAGAACGCTATACAGAAGTCCTGGAGGACAAAAGCTTGGCAGAAACTTACCAGGAGATCATAGAGTATATGAGATCCTTGCGTCAGGATTTTATAAATAATGAAAAGAGCTGCAAGACAGGTGGGCTGTATGAAGGGCTCATGGATATGACTTATTTTTCCATAACCACCGATGTGCTTCTAAAGAAGCGGCTGAAGCTGGCTGTGGTCTTCGTCCATGGAAAAGGGAGCTTGGAGCTTTGGATCTCTGGCAGAAACCGGGAAGCGCTTAAAAAGTACCGGTCTCATTTTCCAGTGGATTCCGGATTTTCTTTTCCAGCTTTTCATGAAGAAGATAATGTTGATGCGCTCCTGGAGTTTATTTTGGCAGAGCGAAAAGAGCTGCCGGAAAAAGAGGATGCGTTTCAGGTTATTCAGCCCGTGGTGAAAGAAATTCTGGAGCAGATGGAGACTCTATTAAGCAGCATGGACTGATCGCTTTTTGCTTTCTTACTTTCAAAAGGCAGACTCCATGAAAAAAAGATCACAGATCTCTCGCTTTCAGTGAGAAAGGGGCATGTGATTCAATTGAGGCAAGGGTTTCCATGAAAATAAGCAAAGAGGATGCAAAGCTCGATAGAGAAAAGGAAGCGGATGCTGCTTCCTCTTTTTATGCAGGAATAGAGTAGGGTGGCAAGAAGAGGTCCATAGACTTCCCTGTGAGCCTTGTGTAAAATGATAGTAAAAGAGGAACAAGGAGAAGAAGCATGAGAGAAGAAACCAACAATGCCTATCGTTTTATCAGAGCTTATAATGAGCTGGACCATTTCATGGACTTGAAACTGAATCGGGACAGCAGATACAACTCCTATTATCAAAGAGTCATCGAGCTGTCCAAAAGAGACAGCACGTTCAGAAAGCATAAGCTGATTCTCCATTCCTTCGGAGAGCTGAGAAATGCCATCGTCCATGATTTTGGCAGGGACAATATGGAAATCATTGCTGAGCCTCATCTGAAACAGGTGGAACTTTTTGAAAGGATTCTTCGAGAAGTCATGGATCCTCCCAAAGCACTGGATACCATTGCCATTCGATTTAAGAATCTGTATACCGTTTCCTTGGAGGCTCCAGTCCATGAAGTGATGAAAACTATGACAAGTGAAGGGTTTTCCTATGTCCCCGTGATGGAGGAAGGTAGGATGCTTGGCGTATTCAGTGACGAGACCATTTTTCAGTATGTGAGACAGGAAGGATTCCTGGATATCCGGAAAGAATTCAAGCTGAAGGATCTGGCGCCCTATCTTACAGTAGAAGCCCATGAGAAAGAAGCTTTCCAATTCGCCTCCAGAAAGGAGTCGGTGGCAGATCTGGAAGAAAGACTGGTGAATACTTCTAAAGGAGAAAAGAGACTGGAAGTGGTTTTCCTGACAGAAAACGGCAGACCTGAAGAAAAACTCCTCGGTATGGTCACGGTATGGGATCTGGCAAAAGGAAGCTTCCAAGAAAGTGAAGAGGAATCTTCAAGAAAATAACAAAGGATGGAAAAAACAGTTGAGAACAGAAAATCTTGAGTATACATCAACCAGAAAAAAAGGAGAAAGAATCCCGCTTCTCATAGACTGTGATCCGGGCATCGATGATGCCATGGCTCTCATGATGGCGAGGGCATCGGAAGGTTTTGACCTAAAGGGCATCACATCGGTCTCTGGAAACCTGGATATTGAAACCACCACAAAAAATATTGAGCTTTTTGCCAAAGTTCTAAAGTTAAACGCTGTACTTGCCAGGGGCGCTTCTGAGCCTCTTGTGAAAGGAAAGTTCTCGGCAGAAGAAGTCCATGGGAGCGATGGGCTGGGTGGCGCTTCCAGTCTTTTTGGCGTTTCATTGACGGGAGAAAAAGTGCAGGAAAATGCAGTGGACACCATGCGGAAGCTTCTCCTGGAAGAGGAGAGAAAAACAGCCATTGTTGCCATAGGACCTCTGACCAACATTGCGCTGCTTCTCAAAACCTATCCGGAAGTGAAAGAAAAGATCCGCGTCATCAGCATCATGGGGGGAAGCCTTGAAGGAGGCAATGTCACGCCTTTAAGTGAATTCAATTTTTATGTGGATCCCGAGGCTGCTTCCATCGTCTTTCAAAATGGAATTCCTTTGATCCTCTCAGGCCTTCATATGACGGTGGATGCCACAATTACGGAGGAAAATCTGGAAGAAATCAGAAATCACTCTGGCGTTCTGGGAGTTCCAGCAGCCGAAATGCTGAAGACCTACCCAGGGACTGCGCATCCTCTCCATGACCCTTGTGCAGTCCTTGCCCTGTCTCATCCGGAAATTTTCTCCTATGAGGATCTGACGATACACATTGACACCAGGAAAGGGGATTCTCAAGGCATGAGCTATAAAGATGAAAGACCTTGGGTGAAAAAGGAGTCCAACTGCAGAGTACTGATGAAGATCCATCAGGAGAAGTTCAGGAGACTTCTTGTGGACGCTTTGGCTTTCTGATCAGTAGGAGAACATAAAAAAACTCTGAGGTTCTATCCTCAGAGTTTTGCAGTACTGGTGTTAGAAAAATTTTACTCGGTCTTCCAAGGGCAGGAACGCTTTGGCGGAAGGTTCTGACATAGGGGTGCCAAAAGGCATCTGGGCGATGAGCTTCCAGGTGGAAGGAATCTGCCACTCTTTCTTCACATCTTCTTCTATGAGCTCTGTATAGTGCTGCAGAGAAGCGCCGAAGCCTTCGGTCTCCAGTGTGTTCCAGACGATGAACTGGCTGATGCCGCTGGCCTGATGGGACCAGACTGGGAAGTTGTCCTTATAGAGCTCAAACTGTTTCTGAAGGGTAGTGATGACCTCCATATCCTCATAAAAGAGGACGGTTCCGTACCCATTCTTGAAAGAATCGATTTTATCGCTGGTTGCTTGAAACTGTTCTGAAGGAACAATTTTCCGCAGCGCATCTTTTGTCAGGTCCCATAGCTCGTCATGCTGATTCTTTGTCAGGACCACCACTCTTGTGCTTTGAGAGTTCATCGCAGAGGGGGTATGTTTCACTGCTTCCTCTATGAGGGCTTTCAGTCTTTCGTCTGAGATGGGACTTTCATCCTTGATGCTGTAATAGCTTCTTCTTTTTGCCACTGAGGCAAGAAAATCGTTGTTCATTTTAATGTTCTCCTGTCGTTTATTTTAGCAAATTACATTGCGTGATATTTTATTTCATACAATATATTATACGTGATCTTTTTATTTTTTCAAGTGAAAAAAGCTGTATACCGGCTCTCAGTCCTGTCTTTCCCATTTTGACAAATGGAAAGGGTTACTTTTGCAAAGGCGCTAGCAGAAGACGGAACGCTCCTCAATATCAGCATACAAATTCTATGAAGTAGAGAACATAAGGGATTCCATCGGATTCATGGTACACACAGTGAATCTAAACTGGATTCACACAAAGAACCTATGGAACAGATATTTATACCGCGCTGTATGATAAAATAATAGATATTGATCTAGTGAGGCGCGAAGAGCCTGGAAGAGAAGTGTAAAGTATGAAGGTTGGTATTTTTATCGGTGCAGTGCTGTTCTTGGTGCTGTATGTCATTTCAATCATTTATGTAAGCCGAAGGATCCAGGAAGGTTTTTCGGGGATACTGCCGGAAAAGTCCAGATGGGTTCTGTATATGGTCATGGCGGTACTGGCATTTTCCTTGGTCTTCGGCATGATGCCTGTTTCCTGTGGGGTGAAGCGGATTTTCAGCACAATGGGTGCTTATTTCATGGGGTTTTATGCCTATGCTCTGATGCTGTTTCTTGTGAGAGACGGTGTGTTTCTTCTTGGAAAACTCCTGAAAATCAAAGGGGATCTCGATGGAATGAAGCTACTCAGCACCTCTTCTGTGATGATCACAGTCCTTTCACTGGTGCTTGTTGTTTATGGCACGGTTCATGCCGGGAACATCAAGACGGTATCCTATGAAGTGGACTCCTATGCGCAAAGTCTTCCAGAAAAGATGAAAATTGTTCTTCTGAGCGATCTACATCTGGGAGCGGTGGGCAGCGAGAAAAGGCTGCCGGAAATCATAAAAAAGGTCCAAGCAGAAGAGCCGGACCTGGTGCTCCTCTCTGGAGATATTTTTGATGATGACTTTATGCTTTTGAAAGATCCTCAAAAAGCAATAAAACTGTTTCAGGGAGTAGAGTCCACCTACGGCATCTATGCCTCTTTGGGGAACCATGATGGCGGAAAAACCTTTCCTCAGATGCTTCAGTTTTTAGAAGAAAGCAGGATCACTGTGCTCCTGGAACAGCATCAGGTGGTTGCGGATTCCTTTGTCATCCTGGGAAGACTGGATCCTTCTCCCATCGGCGGATTTGGCGGGGATGAGAGACAGGAAACAAAAGAGGTCCTTTCGAACCTTCCGGATGGTCTGCCGGTTATTGTGCTGGACCATACACCCTCCCATGTGGAGCAGTATGGCAAGGAGGTGGATCTTGTGCTGTCAGGTCATACCCACAAAGGACAGATCTTCCCTTTCCAGCTGGGCACAAAGCTTCTCTTTGACGTGGATTACGGTTTTTACAAGAGAAATGAGGAGGCTCCAGCATATATCGTCACATCTGGTGCAGGCACCTGGGGACCGCCCATGAGGATTGGTACGAACAGTGAAATAGTCCGCATAACACTCCAAAGAGTGAAATAGTTTGGAAAGGAGGATCTTACATGAAAGAACTTTTTATTGGATTTGCCGTACTGATTCTTTATTTTCTCTGTGCTGCGTCCGCAGCGCTTTTACTACGGAATATCATCAGACTGCCTAAGGAAGTATTCAGAAAGATTCTTCATTTTATTCTTCTAGGATCGGTATTTGTCTTTACTGAAGCTTTTCAACATCCTTCGGTGGCAGCTCTTGCGTCGGCGTTCTTTGCCCTCTTGCTGTATCCAGTGCTTCAGGTGCTGGAGAGGGTTCCTGGATACTCTGATCTTCTCACAGAGAGGGGACACGGTGAAATCAAAAGAAGTCTTCTTCTGGTGTTTTTCATGTTTTCTTTTATCCTTCTTTTTTGCTGGGGAATCCTCGAAAGGAAGTATCTTGTCCTCGCTTCAGTGCTGGCTTGGGGCGTTGGAGATGCAGCCGCGGCTCTTTTTGGGAAAAAGTTCGGAAGAATCCGTCTGAGAGGAAGAGGGCTCAGCGGGGAGAAGACACTGGAAGGCTTTTTGGCCATGTTTGTCTTCTCTTTCGTAGCTGTTTTCACTGTTTTTCTTCGCCACCAGCCGGATCTTGCCATTGGCTATGGGCCTCTAGCCTTCGTCACTGCAGGGGTCACTGCGGTGGTGGAGCTCTATTCTATGGATGGCATGGATACGGTGACTTGCCCCCTTGCAGCGGCTGTTACAATGATTCCGTTGACGGTATTTCTGGGAGGATGAGATGAAAAAGAGTAAGCAGGGAGAAGGAACGCTTCTCCTATCGGTGATTCTCAGTGCGCCAGGACCGATCATTCTGGCTGCAGCACTTTTGTATGGAAGATCCTCCACACAGATGGCTGACTTTATAAGGAGAACTCTGGAATTTTTGGCTCTTGTGGTATCTTATGCGGTTTTCCGCTATATGGCTAGAAAGAACCTCATGGACAGGGAAAAAGATCGGCTGCAGAAAATTGCAGATCTGTTTGTGGGCGGATCCATGTGCTTGTCCGGACCTGTGATTCTTTTTCTTTCTATCTGGTCCTTCGGACAGGAAAAGGGGAATGTGGTGCCTGGCTTAGTCATTGCTCTTTTAGGTGTCCTTGCCAATGGAATCTTTACTTTGCGGTATGGAGTTCTTTATCAGAAAGAGGCTCATGCCATTTTCTTCATCCAGAGAAAACTCTATCAGGCGAAGTTTCTGGTGGATCTTGCCATCACAGGATCTCTGGCTCTGGTGCTCTTCTATCCTGGAAATAAAGGAACAGACTGGACGGATTTTTTAGGATCTCTTCTGGTATCCTGTTATCTTCTTTATAGCGGCTATAAGATCATCGTAGGAAAAAGTTCTGAAGAACCATTTTAAATAGAAAGATTCCTAGGGAAAGCGCAGGCATCGGGCATGCGCTGGATGCTTTTTTACAATGTTTATTAAATTTCGGGTTCTCATCCGGTATTCACAAAGCTTTCATACATATGCGGATGAAAAATGGTAGAATATAATATCGATAGATACTGTTTATTGTATTTGGGTGATTACTTTTATTTTTGTAGGTTGATGTAGAGGTGGAACATGTCCAGAAAGAACTCTCCAGAACTACTGGTTTTGGCTTTTCTAGTTTTCCTTATGATGATTTCTGTTTTTCTAGGCGTCTCCTATAAAGACAGAAAAGCGCAGCTTGAGACCACCGTAGAGCCCCTTATTTTTCTTGGCAATGATTCCTTGGCGCCGATTCTCTTTGAAGAGGATGGCACCAGTAAGGGGGTGGTGGCAGACATCACCAAAGAGCTCTCCAAGAAAATGGGAATGCCCATCAAGGTGGAGCTGATGAAGTGGGATGAAGCCCAGACCCTCTTTTTATCGGGATACGGAGATGCGCTTCTTCAGATAAACCGCACCGAAGATCGGGAAAAAGTGTACGGATTTTCCTCTCCGCTTCTCATATCTGAATTTGCTCTCTTTGTCCGATATGGAGACCGACGGATCCGGGGACTAGAAGATCTGACTGGTAAAACCGTTGGTATACAAGCTATGGGGTATATTTCATCAGTTCTTGAAGAGATGGAGAATGTGGAGGTGAAAGCCATGAAGGATCTGGCGTCTGGTTTCTTGTCCCTTGAAAAAAGAGAACTGGATGCCATCATTTTGGACCGATGGATTGGCGCCTATGAACTGGCGAGAAGCCGAGCTGGCGGAATCTCTATATTAAGCAGCACTGTTAGAGAGGAGACCTCCCACATTGCAGTGCGGAAAGAGAATACAGCCCTTCTTGAAAAAATAAACGATGGATTGAGACAGATGGATCTGGACGGGTCCATGGAGAAGATTCTTTACAATTGGCAGGGGAAGAAAATCCGATATGTCACAGAAGACCACTATATGAACCTTCTTCTCACAGGAATGGTCTGGGTGATGATTGTTCTTCTGGCGGGTGCGGTATACAGCGTGAGCAAATTCAGGAACCTTTCCGTGCAGCTGAAAGAAGACGTTGAAAATAGAACCAGAGACCTGGAAGAAGCGAAGAAGAAACTGGAGGAAGTCAATGGAGAGCTCCTTCTACAGTCATTGCTGGATCCACTCACGGGCATACCCAACCGACGGTATTTTGGGGAAGTCTTTCATCGGATTTTCGAGAAAAGTATTGCTGAAAAGAAGCCTTTGGCTCTCCTCATTCTGGATATCGACAATTTCAAAGAGTTCAATGATACCCATGGACATCTGGCTGGCGACAGGTGCCTGAAAAAAGCAGCAGAAACAATCAGGAGATTCTCTGAAGAAAAAGGTGGCTTTGCCGCCAGATACGGTGGAGAAGAATTTGTGGTGATTCTGGAGAAGACGGCGGAGGAAGCGCAAAGCTTTGGCTTGAAACTCCTGAATCTCATTGAAAAGGAAGAAATAGAGGCCGGAGAAAAGAAAACGCACATAACGGTGAGTGTTGGTTTTTCCAGCTTGTCCCTTCAGTTTCAAAGTACGGAGGAAATGTTTCATGCAGCGGATGAAGCACTGTATCAGGCGAAAGAATCCGGGAAAAATCAGATGATCTGTTATGGGGAACCACTGGACTTCATAGATCATGAAGGAGGATATCAACATGGCTGAAAGAATAAGACTGACGAGTGATGAAAAAGAAAAACTGATGGAAATTCTTAAAAAGAGATTTGAAAGCAATATGCACCGTCATCGAAACATGAAGTGGGAAGAGGTGATGGATGCACTTCTATGGAGAGAAATTAATATAGAGTCGCTTTCTCTGATGGAAGCAACAGGTGGGGAACCGGATGTGATGGCCTTTGATGACAGAGCTGGTGAAGTGGTCTTTGTGGATTTTGCCAAAGAAAGTCCAGCGGGGAGAAGAAGTCTCTGCTATGATACGGAAGCTTTGGAAAAGAGAAAAGCGAACAAACCTCAAAACAGCGCCATGGGTCTTTCGAAGGAGATGGGGATCAAGCTGCTCACAGAAGAAGAGTATAGAAAACTTCAGGAGATCGAGAAGGTGGACCTAAAAACGTCCAGCTGGGTGAAAACTCCGGAAAAAATCCGTAATCATGGCGGAGCTCTCTTTTGTGACCGGAGATACGATGCGGTGTTCACCTATCATAATGGAGCAGATTCCTATTATGGATCCAGAGGATTTCGGGGAAAATTGGTGATTATGAGAACCTGATGGTTGTAATTTAGAGGGCTCTTCCGGCGAAGGGCTCTTCTTTTTTTCGTAAATTGTCATAAATTCTACCAGAATCAACTATGAATTTGATAAATTAACTATACCTATTCTATCTGTTGAATAATGTTTCCTTGTCTTGTTGAAATCGGTTTATTTTTCGGTTATCATGTTAGTGAATTAACAAACAATCCTACCGGGTAGGGAAGACAGATTACAGGAGGGGAAAACATGAAAAAAATTCTAGTACTGCTGCTTGCAGCGACCATGTCTTTAGGACTATTTGCCTGCAAGGGAAAAGAAGCAGGAACACCTGAGGAAACACCAGGTGGAGAGACCAAAACACTCACAGGTACAGGAGAAGGGTATGGCGGAGAAGTAAAAGTCACTGTGACCATGGAAGGAGACACCATCAAAGAAGTGGTGGCCGAAGGTGCAAGTGAGACACAGGGAATCGGAACACCGGCTCTGGAACAGCTTCCAGCGAAGTTTGTAGAAGCCAACTCTTGGGATGTGGATGTCATTGCTGGTGCCACATGGACTAGTAATGGGCTCATCTATGCCATGAAAAATGCCCTGGATCCTACAGCAAATCCATGGCCTATGGCAGAAGAAGAGGAAGAAGAAGGAAATGTGGAAGCTTCTGATGTATTCTTTGGATTTGGCGTAGCCAATATGCCAAGAAAAGGACCTGGAGCAGATGACAAGGATGTGCAGGTCTGGAGCATCAATCAGGTGCTGGCAGGGGCACTCTTTGACGGAGACGGCAAGATCCTTCATCTTCTGGTGGACCAGGTGGAAATCGCCTCTCCAAACTATGATGGAGCAGGAATGCCACACATCAGCGGATGGCCAGGACAGACCGGATACAACATTGACGACAATCACGATGCAAAAGTGGATGGCGTTACCGACAATACAGAAGACCTGTTCCTGAAGGAAGTTTCTGAGTGGATGACCAAGAGACAAAGAGGCTCAGACTACAAAATGGGCATGAGCACATGGGAAGAGCAGATGGACAGCTATCAGAAGCTTTTCGTTGGAAAAACCGTGGAAGAAGTGGAAGATTGGTTCACAAAGTACACTTCTGACCTCAACGGCAGACCACTGAAGGATGGTTCTGACAAGCCAGAAGATAAAGCTAAGTATGATGCACTCACCGCCGACGAGAAAGCGTTGCTTGCAGATGTCACCAGCGGAGCGACCATGAGCCTCAATGATGGACATGGAAATATCGTAGAAGCCATCAAGCTGGCTTATGAAAACCGTGAAGGTCTTGAAATCACAGAAGCAGAATCCAGAGGATTCGGTGTATCCTTCATGCCTAGAGTAGGTCCAGGAAAAGATGATCAGGATGTGCAGGTATACAGCTTCAACCAGGTATTCGCCAGCACTCTGTTTGATCAGGACGGAAAGATTGTATCTCTGCATGTGGATCAGATGGAAGTAGCAACACCAAACTATGACGGCGATGGCATGCCACACTTCAGTGGATGGCCAGGACAGGGTGGCTACAACTATGATGAGAATCATGACGCGAAGGTGGACGGAAAGACCGAAGACACCGAAGAGAACTTCTTCAGTGAAATCGAAAGCTGGAAGACCAAGCGTGAAAGAGGATCAGACTACAAAATGGGTATGAGCACCTGGGAACAGCAGATGGACGCTTATGAAGAGCTCTTCATTGGCAAGACCGTGGATGAAATTGAAGCATGGTTTGAGAAGTATACTTCAGACCTCAATGGAAGACCACTGAAAGATGGTTCCGACAAGCCAGAAGACAAAGCAAAGTATGATGCCCTTACAGCAGAAGATAAGGCGATGCTTGAAGATGTGACCAGCGGAGCGACCATGAGCCTGAACGATGGACATGGAGACCTCATTGCAGCCATCAGAGCTTCTTATGAGAATAGAATCACCATCAATCTGTCTGTAAAATAACAGATCCGATAACGGCTTCTTTTGAGAGGCCGTTATTTTTTGGATGAAAGACTGTTTTTGTGGAAGTTTCATCCAAATGCGGTATACTATAGAAAAAAGTGAGGTGGAATGGCTTTATGGGAGAATCAACAGCCGAATCAGCGATGGAAAAAGAAAGCTTCATGGAACTGCTGGTGCCTGAATCCAGTAAGGATCTGGAAGACGTGAAGGAGCTGTTTCTTCGGTACGAGAAATCCACAGGAGTCAGCCTGTGTTTTCAAGGGTTTCAGGAAGAGCTGGACCATCTTCCTGGAAAATATGGTGAACCGGAAGGTGTCCTTCTGCTTCTTAAGATCGGCGGGAAAGCCGCAGGATGCTGCGCGCTGAAGCCGCTGGAAGAGAAGATCTGTGAACTGAAGAGACTCTTTGTCATGGAAGAGTACCAGGGACGAGGCCTTTCCAAAGTGCTTATGGAAAGAATCCTCATTGAAGCCAGACAACGAGGATATGAGAAAATCAGACTGGACACTCTGGCAGTCATGAAGCCAGCCCTTGGGCTTTACAAAAGCGTTGGATTTGAAGAAATATCCGCATATATTTACAATCCGCTGCCTGGCGCTCTCTACTTTGAGAAGGTGCTGTAAAGAGTAAAATCTTATAAAAAGTATTTCTTTAAATCAAGCTGAAGCATGCAAGGCGGACAGTTCACGCAATGAAAGCGCAGTATCTGAAGAAGTATCTGTCAATCGCCAATGCAAAAAAAACGAAGAAGCCTGAACGCATCTGTTTCAAAAAGGAAACGGAGCGTTCAGGCTTTTTCTGTCTGTTCTATTAGGGAAGCAAGGCAGGAAGATCCTTTAGGAAAAATCTAATGGACTGTTCTCTTTTTCTCTGATTAGACCAGCCAATGACATACGCCTTCTTTACCTTCTGTTTCTTTAGCGAGAGATGCTTTTCATACCCTCTGATGGCGCTGTTGCCGCCAAGAAAGGCAATGGGAAAATACTGGGTGACAAAAACATACACTGCCATGGAAGGTGGAATGACGGTGTTTGCGATGTAGTACTGCATCACAGGAGAGAGTTTAAACCCCCAAACTGGAGCGCCAAGGATCAGTACATCGAATCCTTTCACTTCCGGCATGGATGCGAGCTTTACCTCTGACACTTTTGAAACATCGGGATTCAGTGGGGAAAGGGGAAGTATTGTAACTTCATGGTTAAGCTTCGTGAGCGTTTCTTTGAGCTTGTCTGCCACAGACAGGGTATTTCCGGTTTTGGAGTGTATGACCAGTGCGATTTTCATTTTCTATCCCTTCCTTATCAAAACTTCATGACAGTCTCCTATGATGTTTTCTCAACACCATCGTACTCCAGAAGAGATGAAAGTCAATGGGAATGAAAGTGAAATGAGGAAACGGTGCTCTCGTTCAGCAGCGCTTTTCAAGAAGAATTACAGTAGAGTTCACGATAATTTATCAAACTGAACAAGATTCTTTTCCAATTCCTTTGATACACTAACAAATTCATAAAATTTTGTTTAAAGCATCACAATAAATAAAATCCTATTGATGAACGAGCACAATAGTGATATGATTTTTATGAGCAAACGATTACAAAAAAAACCACAACGGCGTGGATTCATAGGTAAGCAATGGGGCTTCAGGAGATTACGTAATGTATTTTCTGAGCCATTTTTTATGGAAGGAGTAGCTTTGTGGTGGAAAACAAAACAAGGATCATTCAAGAGTTTGTACCGGGTAAGCAGATTACCATAGCACACATCATCGCAAACCCCAGAAAAGAAATCTACCGGAAGATGGGGCTTGTGGAGGACTCCTCAGGAGCTATCGGTATTCTTACCATCACCCCTTCAGAAGCGTCGATCATCGCTGCAGATGTGGCATCCAAAGCCGCCGGCATTGAGGTCGGATTCATTGACCGTTTCAGTGGCGCTCTTCTTATCACAGGAGATGTGTCCAGTGTGGAGGCAGCCATTTCTGCCATCGTGGACATTCTGGAGACGGTCATGGGATTTACGCCATCTCCCATCACAAGAACTTAGGAGGACGGATCTTGAAAAGGATGATGCTCATCGGAAGAACAGACAGTGGAAAAACCACCTTAGCCGATGTTCTTCAAAAAGGATACTCAGATGCAAGGAAAACACAATCCATCGAAACCGTAGGGACCATAGTGGATACCCCCGGTGAATTTGCGGAAAATAGAAGACTTTACAGAGCACTGCTCATCACGTCCTATGATACGGATGTGGTGGCCATGGTCATGGATGCGGGAGAGAATCATACGCTCTTTCCTCCAAATTTCGCCTTGGCCTTCAATAGGGAGGTCATAGGCATTGTCACGAAAAAAGACCTGAATTCTGATACTGCTTATGCAGAAGCTTCCCTGTTAAAAGCAGGCGCCCAACGGATATTCATCGTCAGCGCCCATACAGGAGAAGGCTTGGAAGAGCTGAAGCATTATTTGTCATAGAAGGAGGAATCCAGTTGAGACCGAGAATCGTCATTGCAGAAGATGAATCCATCACCAGAATGGACCTGGCAGAAATCCTCACGGAAGCGGGCTACCAGATTGTAGGACAGGCTGCGGATGGGTATGATGCCATTGAAATCTGCAGAAAGCAGAAACCTGATCTTGTGATCATGGATGTGAAAATGCCCATCATGGATGGTCTGCAGGCCACAGAAAGCATCATGGGCGAACGCCTTGCTGGATGCATCCTGATGCTCACAGCCTATAATGACGGAGAATTTGTCAATAAAGCCAATGATCTGGGGGTCATGGGATATCTGGTGAAGCCCATAGAAGAAAAGACGCTGATCCCTGCAGTGAAAATTGCACTAAGAAGACATGAAGAGCTTCATCACTACAGAAGCAAAGCAGAAGAAGTGGAAAAGAAGCTGGAGGAGAGAAAATCCATTGACCGGGCCAAAGGCATGCTGATGGCCAAGAATGGGTTTACGGAAGAAGAAGCTTATGCGTATCTTCGGAACATCAGTATGGAAAAAAGATGCAGCATGGCTAGGATTTCTGAAATGATTCTTCGTTCTCATGTGTAGGAAAGGGGCCGATCATGCTGAGAAATCTCTGCAAAACCCATACACAGCTCAGTGATGCTGAAATCACCTATCTGGAGGCTCTGGAAGGATTTCTTCCTCTCATCGCAGAGATGGTGGATGCAGATATCTTCATCGACTGCATGACCAGAAACCCGGATGCGGCCATCGTGGTGGCGGAAGCCAATGCGAAGCATTCCATGTATCAGGACACTGTAGTGGGACAGCTGGCCTACCGGAAAAATGAGCCCGCCGCCTTACGAACCCTTGATATCGGCATTCCAACTTTTGAACTGAAAGCCATCACCCAGGAAGACATTGCTGTGAAGCAGAATGTGGTGGCCATCCGGTATGACGGGAAAGTTCTAGGGGTTCTCATCATGGAGCGGGACGTTACAAGAGACTATGCGGACAAGAGAAACATGCAGATTCTCCAGGAAACCGCTGAGCAGCTGGCTCAGGCGCTGATGGTTCAGAATGCCTCGAGAAACAATGCAAATCATATCACAAACTATGTGGCGGATGCGATTCTCATTGCAGATCAGCAGGGCCACATCATCTATACAAATCCAGGGGCACAGAAGCTTTATGAGTCTCTTGGATACCGGGACAATCTTGTGGGCATGCATTTTGACAATGTGGTGCTGGACAGCAGCACCCTTAAGGAAATCAGAGACAAGGAATATCTGGAGATTGATGAAGTAAGGATTGGAAGCCTGGCGCTGAACATCAAGTACTCCATCATGAAGCAGAACAATCAGGAAGTTGGGCTTGTGGTCCATGTGCGGGACATCACCGAGGTGAAAAACAAGGAAAAGGAACTGATTTTAAAATCTGTGGCCATCCGGGAGATCCATCACAGGGTGAAAAACAACCTTCAGACCATCGCTTCACTTCTTCGGATCCAGTCCAGAAGAATCACCGATGTGAACGCCAAAAAAGCTTTTGATGAAAGCATCAGCAGAGTGCTGTCCATCGCTGTGACCCATGAGCTTCTGGCTCAGAACGGCGTGGACGATGTGGACATCAAGGACATTCTCACGAATATCGTGAAAGGAGCCATGCTCTTTTCAAACTCCATGCATTTTCAGCTTAATGTGGAAGTGAGAGGAGACAGCGTCTCCATCAACTCTGAAAAGGCCACCTCCATCGCCCTGGTGGTGAACGAACTGGTTCAGAACTGTGTGGAGTATGCCTTTGTGGGACGTTCGGAAGGAAATATCTATATCACCATTGAAAAGGGAGAATATGCCTCTGTCGTCACCGTGGCAGATGACGGCATTGGATTTCAATCCAGTAAAGTAAAGATGGGCAGCCTTGGTCTCAGCATCGTGGAGCAGCTCATCAAAGACAAACTGAAAGGGGACCTTCTCATAAAATCTGGAGACCAGGGAACCCATATCCGGTTTGATTTCATGCATACCTGATGGAAGACCGCTGTTTGGTTTTCCGTATATATAGAAGCAGAACACAATGACGTGTTTAGAGACTGTGGCATAGGCGCCGCAAAAGAGTGAAGTACCGCTTTGCTTTTTTGCGGCTTTTTCTTTGGAGGAAAAAGGAGGGAGCACAATGTGAGAGAAAGTCTTGTCAGCGTAGGCATCGATGTGGGCACATCCACCACTCAGATCATCTTCTCGAAAATTCAGGTGGAGAATATGGCTTCAGGAGCCAGAGTGCCGGAGTTCAAAATTGTGGACAAAGAGGTGATCTATCGGGGAGACATTTATTTTACCCCGCTCCTGTCCAGAACTCAGATCGATGAGAAAAAACTCCAGGCCATCATCGCAAAGGAGTATGAGAAATCAGGCATACATCCGGAGAATGTGGACAGTGGCGCTGTGATCATCACCGGGGAAACCGCACGAAAGGAAAATGCGGAGAAGATCATGAAAAGCCTGGTTCATTTTGCCGGAGAGTTTGTGGTGGCCACAGCAGGACCAGACCTGGAAGGCATCCTTGCTGGAAAGGGATGCGGTGCAGCCCAGGTATCCGACAAGGAAGGAAAGTATGTGGTGAATCTTGACATCGGGGGCGGCACCACCAACATCGCAGTATTTAAAGATGGAGAGCCTTTGGACACAGCATGTCTTGATATCGGAGGCAGACTCATATATTTTGATGACGCCGGCCGGGTGGATTATGTGTCTGAGAGCATACAGAAGCTTGCGAAAGAAAGAGAGATCCCGCTTTATGAGGGGATGGTCCGGGATGAGAAGGTCATAAGGGACGTGGTGGAAGCCATGGCTGAAGTGCTCTTTGAATCCATCACCCTGAAAAAATCCAGAAATCTTGATCTTACCATGAGCAGGAAAGGAAAACTTCTCCGGAAGGAAACTCCCATTGAGCTGGTGAGCTTCTCTGGCGGTGTTTCCGATTATATCTACTTCCACGAAGAGGAGAAAGAAGTCTACCGCTACGGTGACATCGGGATTCTTCTTGGAAGGGCCATCCGAAAACGCTTTGAGAAGGGCCATCTGGAACTGATGGTGCCCAAGGAGACCATCATGGCCACGGTGGTGGGCGCTGGAACCCAGACGATGGAGCTCAGTGGAAGCACCATTACTTTCACGGGAAATCTGTTTCCCATAAAGAATCTCCCCATTGTTGCTCTTACAAGTGAAGAAGAGGCTTCGGAGAATCTTCCGGAGATCCTAAGAGAAAAGCTCTCCTGGTACACCCTGGAGGATGGGAAAGATCTCATTGCCCTCTTTCTTCACGGGAAGCGGAACATGCCCTATAAAGAGGTGGAAACCCTTGCAAGAATCATCACAAAAGCACTGGAAGACCACTATAGAGACGAAGAGCCCTTCATCGTTCTGGTGGAGGAGGATCTTGGGAAAGTTCTGGGTCAGAGCATGCTGCTTCAAATGAAAACGAAAAGGGACATCATCTCCATGGATGGCATCAAGGTCTCCAGTGGCGATTACATCGACATTGGGAAACCTATTGGAAACGGATCTGTATTATCGGTCATTATTAAAACCATAGTATTCAATTATTGAAAGAGGTGAATTAACACATGAATTTGAAAACCAAGTTGTTCGGCACAGTCTATCAGTTCGGTTCTGTGAAAGAAGTCCTCGCAAAAGCCAATGAGGAGAAATCCGGCGACCAGCTGGCAGGCATTGCGGCTGAAAATTCGACAGAACGTGTTGCAGCCAAGGAAGTACTCTCGCATCTGCTTCTCAGCGATCTTAGAAACAATCCAGTGGTCCCATATGAAGAGGATGAAGTCACAAGAGTCATTCAGGATGGTGTCAATGAAACCATCTATAACGAAATCAAAAACTGGACCGTTGGAGAACTAAGGGAATGGCTCCTCAGCTACGAGGCAACGCCAAGAAAGATCAGAAGAATCAGCGCAGGCCTGACCAGTGAAATGGTGGCAGGTGTTGCAAAGCTCATGAGCAATATGGACCTGATCTATGCAGCGAAGAAGATCCGCGTGCCAGCCACCTGCAACACCACCATCGGTCTGGACGGCACCCTCAGTATCAGGCTGCAGCCCAACCACACCACAGACAATTTGGACGGTATCGCCATTTCCGTTTATGAAGGTCTCAGTTATGGGGCTGGAGATGCGGTCATCGGTCTTAATCCGGTAGATGACACCGTAGACAATGTAAAAAGAGTTCTGGAGCTTTTCAAGTCCATCAAGGACAAATGGGAAATTCCTACCCAGGCCTGTGTTCTGGCCCACGTGACCACTCAGATGGAAGCCGTCAGGCAGGGAGCCCCAACAGATCTGATTTTCCAGAGCATCGCCGGTTCCCAGAAGGGAAATGAAGCCTTTGGTATTGATGTGGCCATGCTGGATGAAGCAAGAGCCCTGGTTTTGAAACATGGCACAAGCCATGGAGAAAACGTCATGTACTTTGAAACAGGACAAGGCGCAGAGCTTTCTGCTGATGCGCACTTCGGTGCAGACCAGGTGACCATGGAAGCCAGATGCTATGGACTTGCAAAGCGCTACAAACCATTTCTTGTGAACACTGTGGTAGGATTCATCGGACCTGAGTATCTTTATGACAGCAAACAGGTCATAAGAGCTGGTCTGGAAGACCACTTCATGGGTAAACTCACTGGAATTCCAATGGGTGTGGATGCCTGTTACACAAACCATATCAAAGCAGACCAGAATGACATTGAGAATCTGGCTATACTGCTCACCACCGCAGGATGCAACTATTTCATGGGTATCCCAAACGGTGATGATATCATGCTGAACTACCAGTGCACCAGTTATCATGACGGGCCTAGCCTGCGAGAACTTCTCAATCTTTCTCCCATCAAAGAATTTGAATGCTGGTTGGAAAAGATGGGCATCCTGAAGGATGGAAAACTCACAGAGCGCGCTGGAGATGCATCCATATTCTTGGATTGAGAGGAGGGAACAAGTAATGATTACAGATCAGGAATTAAGAGCAGTTATTGAAAAAGTCATGAAAGAAATGGGCAAAGAAGAAAGCACAGGAGAAAAGAGTGCTCCTGTGGATGACGGCACCATCCGCGACATCACCGCAAAACCCATTCAGGAAGTATTCTATGTGCCAAACCCCAAAAACAGAGACCAGTACATGAAGCTGAAGAAAAAAACACCAGCCCGTGTAGGTATCTGGAGAACAGGTCCAAGAAACACCACAGAGACCCTTCTCCGATTCCGGGCAGACCATGCGGTGGCTCAGGATGCAGTATGGTCCCATGTGGATGAGGACTTTTTGAAAGAACTGAACTTGCCAATGGTTCAGACAAAGATTCACGACAAAGAAGAGTACATCACAAGGCCAGACCTCGGCAGACAGTTTGATGAAGAGAACACAAAGAAAATCAAAGAGATTGCGAAAGCCAAGCCAAGAGTGCAGATCATCGTTGCCGATGGCCTCAGCTCCACCGCCATAGAAGCCAATCTCAAGGATATTCTTCCTGCCATCATGAGCGGACTGAAAGGGTACGGCATTGAATGCGGGACACCGTTTTTCATTAAGTACGGCCGTGTGGGCTCCATGGATGAGGTCTCCCAGGCGCTGGATGCAGAACTTACCATCCTTCTCATTGGAGAAAGACCAGGGCTTGCCACTGGAGAGAGTATGAGCTGCTATATGACCTACAGAGCCTATCCGGGAATTCCGGAAGCCAAGAGAACTGTAGTATCAAACATCCATAAAGAAGGTACCCCTGCCACAGAAGCAGGTGCACATATCGCTTCACTCATCAAGATCATGCTGGAAAAGAAAATGACCGGTGTGGGTCTCAATCTATAAGAACAAGGAGGGAATAAACCGTGAAATACGATAAACTGCAACCCAGCATACTCAGCATGAAAATAATCCCCAATGTGAATCCGGATATGGTAAAAGAATTCAATCTTCCAGAGGGCCATATGAGTCTTGGGCTCTTCACATCCGACTGTGATGATGTTTCCTATACCGCCCTGGATGAAGCCACAAAGAAAGCCGATGTGAAGGTGGTCTACGCGAAATCCTTCTATGGTGGCGCAGCCAATGCCAATACGAAGCTTGCTGGTGAAGTCATCGGCATCATCTCCGGACCTAACCCTGCAGAAGTAAGAAGCGGGCTCAATGCCATCGTGGACTTCATCGAAAATGAAGCTGCGTTCTACAGTGCCAATGAAGATGACACCATCGCCTACTATGCCCACTGCATCTCAAGATCCGGGTCCTATCTGTCCCAGGTGGCAGGTATTGAAGAAGGCGAAGCCATTGCGTATCTCATTGCACCACCACTGGAAGCCATGTATGCTCTGGATGCCGCACTGAAAGCTGCTGATGTGAAAATGGCCGCATTTTATGGCCCACCATCGGAAACGAACTTTGGCGGCGGTCTTCTCACCGGAAGCCAATCCGCCTGTAAAGCAGCCTGTGATGCATTCCAGGAAGCTGTCTGTTTCGTGGCCGACCAGCCTACAAAGTACTAGTTCTATAGGAAGGTGAAAAGATGAAAAACAGCGCACTTGGTCTCATAGAGACATATGGTTTTGTAGGCGCTGTGGAAGCGGCGGATGCAGCCTTAAAAGCAGCAGAAGTATATGTGGTGGATCTTGTGAAGGTGAAGGGCGGCATCATGACCTTGACTCTTCAAGGAGAAGTGTCTGCAGTGAAAGCATCGGTGGATGCCGGTGCAGCCTCAGCAGAAAGGCTCGGGGTTCTTCTTTCCAGTCATGTGATTCCAAGACTGGATGAGGAAGTCTGGCCCATGGTTCTGAAAAAGGAAAAAGATCCAGAGCCTCCTCCGGAAGATCCAGAAGAAGACAAGAACAGTGAACCGTTCCCTGCAGAAGAGGAAGTAAGCGAAGAAGAGCGCCCTTTGGAACCCATAGAAGAAGAGGGAAGCCAGATCATGGAGAAGCCTCTCCCGAAACAGGAAAACTTCACAAAAGACATGATGGAGAAGCTGAAAGTAGTGGAACTCAGACGTATCGCCCGAGGGGTGGAAGGCATGAGGATCCCGAAAAATCAGATCAAATTTGCAAACAAGGAAACACTCCTGAAAGAAATCATCACCGCGCAGGAAAGGAGGGGTAAATCGTGACAGTATTAGATCGGGATCTGGCATCCTTGCAGGAAATGCGGGATCTTGTCAGAAAAGCAAAGTCTGCGCAGAAAGAATTCAAGAATTACAGTCAGGCGGAGGTTGACCGGGTGGTCTTTGCTCTGGCCAGACGGATGGACAAAGAATCCGAAGCCTTGGCAAAAATGGCAGTGGAAGAGACCGGATACGGAAATGTGCCGGACAAAACCATGAAAAACCTAGTGGCTTCCAGAATTCTCTATGAAAGCATCAAAGATATGAAGACCGTAGGATTCATCCATGAAGACCATGAAAAGAAAATCTACGAGATCGGGATTCCAGTGGGGGTCATCGCAGGCCTTGTGCCTTCGACCAATCCCACATCCACAGCCATCTACAAAGCCATCATCTCGCTGAAGGCGGGAAATGCCATTGTGCTTTCCCCCCATCCAGCAGCCAAAGGATGTATTCTGGCTGCGGTGAATCTCATGAAAGAAGTGCTCAAGGAGGAGCATGCGCCGGAAGACCTCATAGGATGCATCTCCATCCCCACCATGGAAGCCACAGACGGCCTGATGAAACATGACGATGTGAATCTCATTCTAGCCACGGGTGGCTCAGCCATGGTGAAAGCCGCCTACAGCTCTGGAACGCCAGCCCTGGGTGTGGGACCTGGAAATGTGCCCGTCTTTGTGGAAAGAACAGCAGATCTTGCGCTGGCCGCGAAGAGAATCGTTCAGGGAAAGTCCTTTGATTACGGCACCATCTGTGCATCAGAACAGTCCGTGGTCATCGAAGGCGCTGTCATTGAACCTATGCTGAAAGAGCTTCAGAAAGCGGGATGCTACTATCTCAGCGCTGAAGAGAAAAAGCTTCTGGATCCTGTGGTGCAGACACCACGGGGGACGCTGAACACAAAAATCGTTGGAAAGTCTGCCTTGGAGATTGCTGAAATGGCGGGGCTGAAAGTGCCGCCGGACACAAAAGTGCTCTTGGCAGAAGAAATGGGCGTGGGTAAGGATTACCCATTCTCCCGAGAAAAACTCTCACCACTTCTGGCTCTTTATGTGGAACCGGACTGGCAAAGAGCCTGTCTCCGGTGCATAGAGATTCTGGAATATGGTGGAGAAGGACACTCCCTAGGGATCCATTCCAATAATGAATCCATCATCAGAGAGTTCGCCCTTCGTAAACCCGCATCCAGAATCCTCGTCAACTCTTCCACCACCCATGGAGCCGTTGGCGCCACCACCAATCTCATGCCTGCACTGACCCTTGGCTGCGGAGCCATTGGCGGCAGTGCCACCTCAGACAACATCTCGCCACTGAATCTCATCGATGTGCGCCGAATGGCTTACGGTGTGAGAGAAGTGGAAGATGTGATAAAGAGTGCGGAAGCATTAGACAAGTCTTCTTCGAGCCCATCCAGTGATCTGGACCTGGAAGAAGTGGTCCGCAAAATCCTTCGGGAAATGACAAAGTAAATGAAAACCTGGTATCAAAACAAAAAAATAAGAAGAAGTTAAAATTAGGAGGAAATGAAAATGGCAAACACAAACGCACTAGGAATGATCGAAACAAAGGGACTCGTCGGAGCAATCGAGGCAGCAGATGCTATGGTTAAAGCAGCCAATGTGACACTCATCGGAAAAGAGCATGTGGGTGGAGGACTTGTGACCGTTCTTGTACGTGGAGATGTAGGCGCAGTGAAGGCAGCAACCGATGCCGGCGCAGCAGCAGCGGAAAGAGTAGGGGAACTGATTTCTGTACATGTGATTCCAAGACCTCATCAGGAAGTGGAACTCATTCTTCCAAAGAAACAGGAGATCTAATTCACACAAAAACTGTGAAACGGGACCGCTTTTGCGGTCCCCGGGTTCACAAAGGAAGGATGTGAAGAAATGGCCGTACTGACCGAATCAAAACTTCGGACAAAATGGAAAAGTGGAAAATTCAAAGAGTATATTGCTGGAAAAGATGAAGTGATTACCCCTTCCGCCAGAGAATTTCTGAAGGAGAAGGGTGTGGCGCTCATTGTGAGCCAGGAGGAAGCAGTGAAGGAGCCCCAAGCCATCCACAAAGTGCCCCATCCGGTGCATGAAAGAGAGGCCACTTCCAATGCGCCTGAGGATCCCAAGAAATACAAAAATTTCTATACAGGGGAATATTACAGCAAAAAGCCCGAAGCCATGACCCAGCTTTATGCAAATCTTCTGGTCTATAAAGACGACCCGAGGATTGAGTTCCGAGGCAGGATTGACTCTCTGGAAGCAGAGTTCCTGCGTGGAATGCTTCTTCTAAATCATGAGAAAGACGAGCGTCTTTATAAAGGGCTGAAGGATGCGTATCTTCATCTTCGGAAAATCATGCGGGCAGAAGTGCTTGGAGAACCTCTCAAAAGTTTTGAACTCCTTGGCATGGACTATGAAGAAGTAAGAAGAGTCACCCACAGACCCAGTGACTATTTCAGTGGAGGGCATCTGGTTCTCACCGGTGGTGAAAGACCGGCTGTGATCCACCTGAACTGTCTGAGAACCAGGGTCCGTGAAGTGGAAATCATTGCGGTGAAAGCCTTCAAGGAAGAGCTGGAAACCCATAGAAACGACATTGTGGAGAGCCTCAACAGACTTTCCAGTGCAGTATATTATCTGATGCTTCTTGCCCAGTACGGGCAGGGAGAGTGAAGTTTAGTGGAAAGGAGGAGGCAGCCATGATGGAAGAGATCATCCGGAAGGTGCTGGAAGAGCTGAAAGCATTGGAAGAGAAGAATGGGATGAAAAAGAAAATGATGGTGCTTTCCAGAGATGCTGCGTCTTGTGAAAAAATCATAAACCGCTTTTCGGATGCTTATGATGTATTATTTGCGAAGAGCTTCAGAGAAGAGGATGCACCGGATGCCCTGGTACTCAAGGACCTGACACCGGATGAACTGATGCTTCTTGCAGAAGGGAAGAACGGATGTCTGGGACCGGTGATGGAATGGCTCATGGCTGGGAAGCCTGTGTATCTGGAGCCGGAAAGCCTAGCCCATGTCAAAAACAAAGAAACCTGTAAAAAAGCGCTGTTTGATCTTTATGAAAATGCAGTGAAGACCCTGAAAAGCTATGGAGTGCTTCTCGTCTATGAAGAGAAGAGACAAAAGGGAGCCCCTGAGGCAGGGAAAAGCAGCGGAAGAAACCTTGTGACAGAAAGGGAAGTGAAGAGCACCATCACAAAAGGGGAAAAGACGATTTGTGTGACAAAACAGACACTGATCACCCCTCTAGCGAAGGATCTCATGAAAGAATATGGCATCTGTACTGTGCTGAAGGAAGGAGGAAAAGACCATGCTGACAGGTAAAGTGGTGGGGAATGTCTGGGCCACCAAAAAAGAGCCCTCACTGAACGGACTGAAGCTTCTAATTGTCAGTCCCTATGATCCCCGGACAGGAGAAACATCCAAGGCCATTGTTGCCGCAGATGTTGTGGGAGCAGGCATTGGTGAGCTTGTCATTGTGGTTAGTGGAAGTTCTGCCAGAAAGATTCTCGGACGGGAAGATATGGCTGTGGACGCCACCATTGTGGGAATCATTGATGAAGTGGAAGTGGAGGCAGGTGATGGGAATTGAGCTTTCTTGAAAATATCTACTTGGCAGGGGTCATAGGAGAAGGTGGAGCGGGGTTTCCTGCCCACATCAAATATGCGGCTTCTCCCAAGTATCTTCTCATCAACGGTGCTGAATGTGAACCTCTGCTCTATACGGATAAGTTTCAGATGGAAAACTATTATAAAGAAATGCTCGCGGCCATTCAGGCGGCGAAGGTTTTCCTGAAAGCGGAGCGCGCGGTGCTGGCCACGAAAAAAAGATATGAGGATCTCATCGGACTTTTTCAGCAGGAAATCAAGGACAAAAACTATGACATTGAAATTTTCTCCATGGAGAACTTCTATCCTGCAGGGGATGAGCAGATCACCATCTACGAGGCCTTTCAGAAAGCAGTGCCTGCAGGAGGGATTCCGCTTCATGTGGACATTGTCGTCTCCAACATCGCCACCATGAAAAGTATCTATGATACCCAGAATGGCATTCCTGTGACGGATAAATACCTGACAGTCACGGGTGAAGTGAGAGAACCGAAGGTCCTGAAAGTGCCTG
>RCMY010001271.1_pt1 | contig 40027 bp, 39 predicted proteins | sample 2041341 | NCBI WGS metagenome assembly RCMY01 (sample SAMN09708234, study PRJNA481090) | Marine sediment metagenome, whole genome shotgun sequencing project. | reverse complement strand
AACGACACCTTCTTGGCTGTGGTGAAGTTAGCGGTAAACGTATAAGCAGTGTTGGGGCTGAGGGCGCCTGCCCGCGAAGTGTCCATGAGATGCGGGTTGTCGCATGTACCGCTAGACGCAGACAGGCCACCCGGCGAGATACTCCAGGACACTGACGCACATTCGGAGAGGTTGGCGGAAATCACTGCACCCGCCGTGGACACCGAACTGACCTTCAAGCTGCCTGTCGGCGGTGTTGTTGGCGTCGTAGGTGATGGGCTTAACGGTTCAGGGGCGTCGCACTTTGTCTTCGTTGGGTACACGATCCTCTGGTACTCATCCGATTCGGAGAATTGCACCATCAACTCACCACGGTTCACCCGTCCCGCGTCGAGCAGACTAAGCCAATAGGCGTGACCGCCAACGTCCAAGTCACGGCCCAGGATGTTGGTGTACATGCGAGCGACAAAGATCGTGTTGCTGGTGTTGCCGTACAGGAGGCGGTACTCAGGTGAGTCAGCGAATACATCGGCAACCTGATCGAGGACCATGCCTCCCGCGATCATCGACTCCCAATACACACGACCACCCGGGTCAGGCGCTCGATCAAAGTAGGCGCAGTAGAGACGCGACAGACCGTCGGTGGCCGGTGACGCCTCTGACGCCGGTACGACCAGGGTGAGGGAAACGGCGATCGTTACAAGGATCACCTTGAGTTTGGTCATTAGAAGCTCCTCGAGGTGGCGACAGCTTCAGCCGGGTCCGCCCCAACCGATATATGACATGCCAGAGCTTATGAGAGATGAGCCGATCTATCCGCATTCTGAGGGAAGATCGCTTGGGTGATGGAAGACGTAGCCAGAGTAAGTCACGGCAAAACGCTGTGTCTCGTTGCACTGCGCAGTAGTTGACGCAGAGTCCGGTTGAGCTACTGGGGCATGCTCGCAAGCCGTTATCGGGCCGACCCGCGTGTCGATTGTTGCAACCACGAAGACGGCAAGTCGAGCCTATCCTGGCGCCCAAACAAGCTGGTCACCTCATGTTTGTCACTGCGTGGGACACAACTTTCATCCGACCCCAAAAGAAGCCCTCTGCGTTTGGCGGAAACGGTCGCAGGTAGCGCTCGATCGTGTCCGGGCAGTCCGGTGGCGTCCAGACCGTCCGACCCAGTCCAGCCCATCCAGCGGAAAATCGCTCAACGGTGATCACCGCGCACAAGTCTGTGCGCGTTTTGTGCGCGTCTCGCTGAAACTGACACTTCGAACGGCACAACCATTTAGTGTTTTACCTGGTCAGCGTGCCCGGAGTGGGACTTGAACCCACACGGAGGTTGCCCTCCCGAGGGGTTTAAGCCCTCTGCGTCTGCCGATTCCGCCATCCGGGCGATGCAAACAAACTATCTGGCCAGGCAGCTGATCGACGATGTTTTTCCCTGCGAAGTAAACCTTCGATGCCGGTGTGCCGTCATATCAGTATGACCGCGCCACGACAGAGACTCTTCGCAAGCGTGCTCGCGCTGGCCCTACTCGCAGCTTGCACGTCAAACTCAGACGAACCTGTGGCGGTGCCGACATCCGGCTCAGCGACTGGGTCGGAAACGACGGCGACAGGTGCACCGACGGAGTCAACGACTGCCCCAACCCCCATCACCGAGCCGAGTCTCACGACTGACCCAGACTCATCAGTCACCGAAGAAGCCGACGCGTCAGAGGCCGAGATCGCGACCATCAAGCTCGCCGAAGAGATCGGTGTCGACAAGCTGGCAGTCTGGGAGCTGCGATCAGGCGAGCGGCCCGAGAACCTCATCGCCGTCTCAGGCGGCGCTGCATCTACTTTCAAGATCAACGACGGATGGGCCTGGGCCGACAACAAGTTCATTTACGGGGCGATCCACAGTGATGGTGGACCTCCAAGTGCCACCGTCCTTACCTACGATGGGACCATCGTGTGCGAGCTCATTGGCGACGTTCACCACGCAACAGCTCGAGCTGATGGAAGTATTGTCGTGGCGGTGGACACTACTGACTACTCGCAGGAGCCTGCGATCCACACGGCGGCAGCACACGACTGTTCAACGGGCGATCGACAGCCAATTGAATCTTGGATCGAGCCGCAGAGCAGCGGCGAGTTCCATGAGTACACGTTTGTCGAGCGAGTTGCCGGTCGAGTGTTTCGATTGGCAGCCGACGTCGAGGGCAACGCTCAGGCAACCAACGAGTCAAACATCAGCATCAACGGCGAAGACTACGCAGGCGACCATGTCTTCTCGGCGGACGGAAGCGTCGTTGTCTATGCCGACTTCACCAACTTGATTCACGTCAGCCGATCGCTGCGGGCCCGAGACACAACAACCGGCGAACTGCTGTGGTCAGTCGAGCTTGAGCGTCCGTATATCTCGCTCACCGTCGTCGACGATCTCGTCTTGGCGAGCATTCCGGCCGAGATGGACGACGGCTATTACCTCGACGGAGCAACGCCCGAATCGGTGCTTGTGCTCAATCTCGCCACCGGCCAAACCGTTGACGCCATCGAAACTGACCTGCAGATCATTGGTGCCGGCTAACCAGCCTGCTAGCTACGCAACCTGACGGTGTGGCTCTCGGAGATCAATCGTCGTTTGCGGGGCCGCGAGATACGCAACGCCATGCCACATCGCGTCTCGAAGTGTTGCGGCCTCCAGACCAGCTACATCGTTGGCGGCGATCACGCCGTCGATCATGTCGCCGAGCACCGCCGGCCGTGGCCGCCCCTTCAACGCAACCGACACGGTTGCCGAGCCATCAGCCCGACGCCGGATCGAGCGCAACGCACCCTTGACCCGGGGCGGACTCTGAAAGCCCGGAACTACTGCGCCACTACGACGAGCGATATCAGCCAACATTTTGGCCGCTTCTGCAAATTCGATTGAAGTCATTGCCCACATCTCCACAAACCCAAGTATGACGAGGGGGTGTGACAGCGCCCGCGAACGGTTCGGGGTCTGACCCCGAACCGTTCGCAATTGGGGTGTGGTCGGTAGGTTTGGGGAATGGAACAAGATGCGTCCCGTTGGGACGGGCGGTGGCGAGAACGACCAGCAACGACACCAGCGCCCCCTGATGCACTAGAGCTCGCCAACTATCAACTCCCGTCAGAGGGCCGAGCGCTCGACATTGCCTGCGGCCTTGGTGGCGTTGCCGTCTGGCTCGCATCCACCGGCCTCCAGGTTGACGCCATTGACGTCTCCCCCGTCGCAGTCGACGCAACCAATCTGCTCGCAAAGCAACACCACCTAACCGAGCGCTGTTCAGCCTCCGTCGCAGATCTTGATGCCGGCCTCCCCGAGCTTGCGGAGAGATATGACGTCATCGTGTGCCAACGATTCCGCGACCAACGCCTCTACCCGCAGCTCATAAACCGGCTCACCGCGGGCGGCACGCTCGTCGTAACCGTCTTATCGACGGTCGGGCGAGACCAAAGCGACAGCCCCTTCCTGGCGACACCGGGCGAACTGACCGAAGCCTTCGCCGAGCTTGAGGTCGTCTATGCAACCGAGTTTGATGGCCAAGCCCATCTCATCGCGCGTAAACCCGCCAAACCGTAGTCCGTTCGGTGCACAATGGACCGGTGACTCGACCCCTTATCGCCCTCACCCCCTGGCGTCGCACTATGGCGACGTTCATGCACCCCGAAACCGACCTCTACACGATCGAGTCACACTACGTTGACGCGATCGAACGAGCTGGCGCCGATGTCGCCGTACTGCCATGGGCAAGCTCTGCAGCCGAAGCCGAGCGTCGCCTCCAACCATTCGACGCACTCGTTCTCAGCGGCGGACAAGACGTCGACCCTGAGACCTACGGCGCCGCCGTCGACGGGGCAGTCGAGATGCTCCCGGCCGCCGATGTTTCCGACGCGGCCCTCATCCACGCAGCAATAAAGCAAGGCAAGCCGATCCTCGCCATCTGTCGTGGGGCACAGATCCTCAACGTCGCCTTCGGCGGCACCTTGCACCAACACATGTGGGAACGGTCTGAGCACCACCCGGCAAGATCAACTTCGGCGAACGAAGCACACGACGCAGAGTCGTTCCTGGCCAACCGCCATGCCGTCGCCCTTGAGCCGGGTTCGCGAATCGCCTCGATCTTCGCGTCCTCGTCAATTAGCGTCAACTCACTCCATCACCAGAGTGCCGACACGCTCGGCGCCGACCTCAAGATCACCGGCTCCGCTCCAGATGGCACAGTCGAGGTAATCGAGCACGCGACCCACGCTGCGGTCGGGGTGCAATGGCATCCCGAACGACTCACCGACGAAGGTCACCACGCCCTCTTCAATTGGATCGTCGAGCAGGCAACCGATCGAGCGGCCGCCCTATGAGCGATGCCGGGAATGCTGGAGCGAGCGACAGCAGCGAGCAACAGGTCAGTGCCACCACCAAGAACACGCTAAATCCAGCCCAGCAGCAAGTGCTCGACGAGCTCGGCGCCAAAGAGCGCCCTGAGTTTCGGCCTGAGCTAAGAGAAGAGCTCCGTCACGAGCTCGAGTCGGCCCTCGCCCCCATGATCGACGAAATCGAAGACCCTCCACTCTTCGTCTCCAAGCGCAAGCTCTCGATGGTCCACGGCTGCGAAGGCCGTTTTGTCGCAGAAGAGATGTCGGAGTTCGAGTGGAACGTTCCCGCCGCTCGAGGCACCGTCGCCCATAAAGCCATCGAACTCCTCGTCGGCTGGACTGGCACCCCAAGCCCGCTCGAACTCGTGAAACAAGCAATGGACCGGCTCGAAGCCGACGAGTTCAAGTCGATCGCCATGTTCCTCCAGTCACTCAGTCAGGGTGAACGAGCCGAGCTCACCGGCCTCGTCAACGACTACGTCACCACCTTCACCGAGACATTCCCTCCGCTGCGCGCCGTCTGGAAGCCAGTCGCCGAAAGCCGGGTGCGAGCCGAACTCTGCGGCGAACACATCGCGATGCAAGGCGTTGTCGACCTCAGCCTTGGGTTCGCCAGGGGCAACGAGGCAGGCAAGGTCCTGATCGACCTCAAGAGTGGACGCCCTCACCGATCCCACGTCGACGACTTGCGTTTTTATGCGCTGCTCGAAATGCTGAAAATCGGCACCCCACCCCGCCTTCTCGTCAATTATTACCTCGAAGCCGGCGACCCACGAAGCGAACTGGTGACCGAGGATCTCTTGTGGTCTACGTCAAAGCGAGTCGTCGACGCCGTGCAGAAAATGGTTGAGCTACAAGCCAACGCCCGCGAACCCGAGCTACAGGCAAGCAGCTCATGCCGATTCTGCCCGGCCCGAGACAGCTGCGAAGTTGGCTACGAATATCTCAACAAGTCCGAAGAAGACGACACGATCGACACCTAGCCCCCTGATTGCTTCAGGACTGGCACCGGAACGCGTAGCCTGGTGTGGTCCATGAAGGTCAACGCTTGACCTAGTCCGCACAACCAAACACAGGAGCCAACATGTCGCAGGAAGCCGCTCTACAGCAGGAAACCGAGTATGGCGGAAACTCGATGGTGGCTCCTTTGCGTCGTGTCGCAATGGCCCGGCCTGGCAGTGCCCTCATCGGGGCCGACCCAGAGGCGTGGCACTACTCCGAAGCGTTCGACCCGAGCAAAGTGGGCGCAAACCACGACGACCTCGTCGCGATCATTGCTGCGGCAGGAGTTTCAATCGAATGGCTCGACGACAAACTAATCACCGACGCTGGACTGGCCGACGCTGTCTTTTCCTATGACCCTTCGTTCATGACAGACGCTGGCGCCATTCTGCTCAACATGGGCAAGGATCTCCGCAAGCCCGAGCGGGCGGTGCACGAAGCGCTCTACGCCTCCCTCGACATCCCCGTTATCGGCTCAATCGAGGGCGATGCGACAGTCGAAGGCGGAGATTGTTTCTGGATCGACTCCTCGACTCTGGCAGTCGGGCGAGGCTTCCGGACAAACCAAGCCGGCATCGACCAGCTCCAGGCAATCCTCTCGCCCGCCGGCGTCGACGTACTCGCCTATGACCTTCCTTACGGCGACGGTCCGGCGGCGTGTCTGCACCTACTCTCCGTCATCTCTCCGCTCGCCGAAACCATGGCGCTCGTGTTCGCTCCGTTGCTGCCAACGGCGCTCTTCGAAACACTGATTGCCCGTGGCTACACGCTGATCGAAGCACCGAAGGATGAGTTTGAGCGGAGCAACGGCCTGTGCCTCAACGTGCTCGCGCTATCACCCGGCCACTGTGTCACCATTGGCGGATTCGACGAGACGGCACGCCGCATCCGAGCCGCAGGGGTCAAACTCGAGACGTTCGATGGCTCAGCCCTTTGCCTCCCTTGCGAAGGCGGACCTACTTGTCTGACTCGACCACTTCTTCGACGATAAGGACACGTCTCGCGACGATCGCTTGAGTTGAGTTCGAGCCATCGAACGACGCTTGGCCAGCGTCTAAACCGACCAGCAATACATCGGTGCTCTTGACGTCGTCATGGTCGACGATGGTGATCTCTCCGCCACTCGCAAGAATCTCATCGAGTTCGTCTGAGTCGAACTCCTTGCCGAATGCCGCCCGAGCAGCAAGCGCGGCGCCGACGCCGGTTTCAACGTCGTGACCGTGGCTCATCGCGAACAGGTTGGCTCGTCCCACGTGGGGGCCGAGCGTCGTCACAACTGCAGTTGCAAGTTCGGTCCGGTCGGTCAGCACCAAGACCGTATTGATTCCAACCGCATCGGCCGCTTCGAGCAACTCTTCGCCCTGAAGGCGGCCATCAAAGACGAGCAGAAGCGAGCGTTCTGCTCGGCGCCGCTCGAATGCCCGGTCGGTAAAGAGCATGATGGGGACATCGGCATCTTGAAGAGCAGTGGCAAGTTGCAGGTGCCACGCATCGGCGCCAACAATGGCAACGCCTCGGGGCGCCGGTCGAGCCACTCGAAGAATCTTCGCCATCGGCACTGCGGTGAGCCCGTAGAGCAACACCGTGAGCACGATGACCGAGAAAACGATGGCGACCAGCGGGCCAGGGTCGACGCCAGCTTCTTCAAGCTCAAGCGCAAACACTGCAGAGACGGCAGCAGCCACGATGCCGCGAGGCGCGATCACTGCGATGAACATTCGCTCTCGTGTCGACAGGCCAGACCCTATGGTCGATGCGGCCACCGCCAACGGACGGGCAATCACAGCCAACACAAAGACCAATGCAACCGACTTCGGCAGGACATCGATCATCTCGTCAAGATCAACTCTCGCTCCCAGGACGAGGAAGAGCGATCCCAGCACCAGCAGGCTGAGCTCTTCTTGGAACTCTCGAATATGACGAGTTGGCGCTCTCTTCTGGTTGGCCAACACGAGGCCGAGTGTGGTCGTCGCCATGAGACCAGCGTCGGTGCTCACCAGGTCGGCGACGGCGAATGAACCAATCGCAGCCGCGAGCGCGGCGGGGTTCTGCAGGTAATCAGGAATCACGTGCCGTCCAAGGAGGAACGCAAACCCAACTCCGGTTACGAGGCCGATAACCCCACCTGCCCCCAGGGTGATGAAGATACGAAGCGACGAGTCCACGAAACCTAGATCGTTGATCACGGCGTCAAGCACCGCGACGCCAAGGGTCGCCCCGATCGGATCGATGACAATTCCCTCCCAGCGCAGAACCTCACTGACCGAGCTTCGCGGCTTGGCCATACGAAGTAGCGGTTGCACCACGGTTGGGCCAGAAACGATGAGCAATGCGGCCACGAGAGCAGTGAGGCCACGGCCAAGGTCGAAGAGTAATGCGACCGCGCCTATGCCGATGATCCAGGTGATAAACGCGCCGACGGTGACGAGGCGCGCCGTCACGGACTTCACTTCCCCGATCCGGTCAAATCGAAGGCTCAAACCACCTTCGAAGAGCAGTAGGCCAACGCCGAGGGACACGGCCGGAAACAGCACGTCGCCGAACTGCTCGTCCGGTTTGAGCACGTTGAGTACTGGACCGGCGAGAACGCCGGCCGGAAGCAAGAGCAAGATCGCAGGTATTTTCAGCTTGCTGGCGAGCCAGAGACAAGCAACGCCTATGCAGGTAATCACAGCGATTGCGTTGGTTGTCGAAGATGCTGAGGCCAAGAGGATCATGGTCAAATGGACTTTAGGCCGAAGTCCGATCCGGGGCGGTGCAAAGCGTAAGTTTTTTGGCCTATGTGCCGATGAGAAGGAGGTGATGAGTTACTGGCGCGCCGCGCACTCACATCGAGGATTCCGGATCGGCACGATCCTGTCGGTTCTGGCTGCCCTAGTACTGGTGACTCCTCCTGCGATCGCCGGTTTGACGATCGAGAACCATCTCGCAGGCGAGCTCAATCTCGGAACCGACACCATCCTCATGTACGACTATGAGAACAGCCAAGAATCCCTGTTCAGCTCGTCGCCGGCATGGGCTCTTGGCTCCTTCAAGGGCACCCAAGACAACGGAAGCGGCGCCCTTGAGCTGCAACGATATGGCGCCGCAGCCCCCAACCCAGACACCCCCTGGTGGGACAACGCGTGGTCAACCAGACAATGCGTCACGGTCACCAACCCTGGGCCAGCCCAGACGAACACCCCGTTCCGAGTTCAGCTCGACACGGAAACGCCAATCACAAATCTGTGGCTGAACCCCGACGCGAGCGATCTGCGGGCGATCGATTCGGCAACGGGCCTTCCGCTAGTCATTTCGGTGCCGGGTGCCGTCTTTTCCACGACCACTGATGTATGGGTCGAGTTGGCGGATGCTCCTACCGGCGACTCAAACTTCTGCTTCTACATGGGCAACGCAACCGCAACGTCAACTGCAACGCTGTATCCGAAGGCAACCTACTATGCAGTCTCCGACGCATTCGACGGGAGTTCGGGTGCATCCGGCCGAGTATCGGCCGTTAGCTATGCCGACGGCGTCGTAGTCAGCAATGGCTCGACAACCATGACCCTCAACCGTGGCCAGGTCGGCATCTTTGACACCATGGGCAAAGATTCGATACTCACCGCATACGGTCCGATCTCAACTTCGGGACTGGCCAGCAACACACCGCCCCTTGTGCCTGAATCTCTTGCGGCCACCGAATTCATCTTCGCGGCCGAACGAAACACTCAGGAGTTCTGGGTCAGATCTCCGTTCGACACGGCGGTCATCGAAGTTGTGTACGACAACGCGGTGACCCAAACGATAAGCGTCGCACCATCCGACGGTTCGGTCCAAGTCGTCCAGGACAACGCCGTTGGGAACTCGGTCGTTCTGCGTTCTACGAACGGTGTCGACTTCATTGCCACCCACAAGGCAGACACGACCGACTCGTATGTTGGTATCCCCTGGATTGGCGAGACCATTTATGGCGTTCAAAGTACCCGCATGGAAGTCGGCGCCAGTGTTGGAGGCGCCACCGTCAACATCCTCGGTTCAACCGGCATCAATTACCTCGACGTTGCTCTGACCGCCAACGCCTCGATCCTCTACGACGACGGCTTACCGCGACCAGCAGGCGAGGGTTATGCGATCTCTTCAAACCTGCCGATCGGTGCCAATCAGCAAGAAGACTCGAATGGAAGCGCGTCAACCTCGTTCATGCCGCTTAGCTTTCTCGACTCGGAGTACTTCGCCCCAACCGCATTTCAGTATGCAACGTTTGTCTGTCCTACTCCTGGCACCACAATCCAGATGGATGTCCCCGTCATAGGGACCTCAACCTATGAGTGCAACACCACTGGCATCGAGGGGTCGCCCGGTCAGACAAATACCCCGCTATCGGTATATGCGGCTGGCACTCGCTTCTCATCATCGGCACGATTCTTCATGTACTTCGAAGGCGCCGGCGACGACGAGACCGGCATATTCGGCGCGACGCACGACGCCCCATACGAGGGTTACGGGTTCACCACTGCGTTTCAGCCCCACGAAGGCGCCCAGGCACCGGACGGCACCTGGACCGCTGTCATCGATACAAGCTCGACCGGCGTGTTTGGTCTTTTCGAGTCGATCGCCAGACTGCCAGAGGGCACATCAGCAACGATTCAATTGATCAGCGGGCCAACATTAGATGACGCTGACGCAGCAACACCGGTTGGCCCCGACGGCACCAGCGCAACCTCCTTCCCAGTTGGCACCGACATTGTGCCCTATGCGTATGACGGCGATCAGTTTCTGAAGGTCGTCGTCTCTCTTGAATCCTCGAATACCTCGACGCCAGTCATTACCTCACTCCGCATCGATCACCATCTCGAACTGCTCAGCATTGATGGCACCGCCACCGCAACCATCAACCATCCGGGATCAACCGCGCTCTCTACGAGGTATCTCGCTCGGGTCCGCACGGCGCCAGGAAAAACGTTTGAAGCACAGATCAGCTACGTGACAGCGAGCGGGCTACCCGCAGCCGACCAACTGGCTATCAGAACCGACCACCCCGCAACTCACGTTGCGGTCGAATCCGGGTCACTAACTACTGCAGCCGGAGTGGCGTTCACCATGGACAGCGCGACACCGTTCAGCATCATGTATGACGAGTCAACCGCCGCAGAGGGATCGCTCTCGCTCACCTTCAGGCTGCAGGGTCAAGAACTGAGCGGTTTCGTCCGCTCTAATGACCTCACGCTCAATTTGACCGGCCCCTAATCGAGGCTGCGATCGGTGTCTCGATGCTCCGATGGTCCGGCGGAAACAAGTCCTCAGGCGCCGTCGTCAACGTGTCGATAGACAAACTGTGGGCACCGACACAACTTCGAATGGCGACGACGATGAATGGCACGCCCTTGCGGTCCGATTTGAAGACGCCGATGCGTACACCGCGGTGGTCGACTACGACTTTGTCCTGCGTGGCGCATGTTCGCGCGCCCACTCAATGTTCGGTCTCAATCCAAACGAAGTCGTTGGCAAGAGTGCAATCGAAGTAATCCACCCTGCTGATCTCGAACGCGCGCTTAGCGTCTTCACCGAAACCGCTTCCTACAGCGGTCTTCGTCCGCCAGACGTGTACCGAATTAGGGTCAACGGCACGGACTCTCCCGAGGCCGAGTATCGCGCCTTCGATGTTGCCGGTGAGAACCTCGACGAACTCGGCGGTGCGGTTGTCTTCCAACTCCGCGAGCTGTCTGATCGTCGGCGGGCTGAAATGCTTGCCATCGAGCAGATCGAGATTCTTGAGACACTCGGATCGGGAGCGACTCTCGAGACAAGCATAGAGCTCGTCGCGAACCTCGCCGAACGCCACATCGATGCCAGCGCGTGTGTGATCACAACGTTCGCTCCGGACGGGACTCTGCGGTCGTACCAACCCAAACATTCGCGGTACACAATGCCGCACGACTGGGACGGCGAGCGCATCGAATCATGCGGACCTAACGTCCGCGAGGCCACAAGACGACGCCTCTCCTATGTCGAACTCGACATTCGAGACCTGGCCCATTGGAGCCACGTAAGCGGCCCAGAAAGTGTCTTCGTCACCGCCGTCACCACACCTGCGCATGACCCGACTGGCAAGCTCGTCGGGTTCGTCGAAGTGATCCGCAGCACCGATCGTCGTCCTGACAATGCCGAGATGAGCGTTCACGCGCTGGTGTCTCGGCTCGTCGGACTGCTCGCCGACCGGCATCAGTTCGAATCGATTCTTGCCGACGCAGCCCACAAGGACTCGTTGACAGGGCTCGGCAACCGACGGCTACTGGTCCAACGACTCGATGAGCTCGACGAATCCGGTGCCCCGTACGCGCTGTACGCCATTGACCTCGACCAGTTCGCATGGATCAACAACAACCTCGGGCATCTCGCTGGCGATCAGCTATTGAAGAACGTCGCCGAGCGGTTTGTTGGGGTTCTGCCGAGCTCGGCCCAGGCGTTCCGGCAGGGCGGCGATGAGTTCGCAATCATTCTGACGGGCGATCTCAATCCAACGCCAGTTCAAGAAATCGGGCGCCGACTCGTTGCGAGTCTCGACGAGCCCGTCCCTATGGGTGTCGTCAACCGTCAAGTCCGAGCATCAATCGGCGTCGCGACATCAAAGCCGAACGACTCCGGAGAGAAGGTGCTGGCCAGAGCCGACGCTGCCATGTACGCGGCGAAGGCAGATGGCGGTGCAGGGTTCCGAGTGTTCAGCGAGTCGGACGGTCGCAGTGTGATGCGGCGGATGACGCTCGCCGACCAACTCCGCGGTGCGATCACGAACAACGAGCTTCGTTTGGCCTACCAACCAAAGTTCGACCTGCACAACCGACGAATTACCGGCGTTGAGGCACTCGTTCGCTGGGAACACCCGAGCTATGGGCTACTTGCGCCCGAGGAGTTTGTACCGATCGCCGAAGAGAGCACGACCATCCTCGAACTCGACCGGTGGGTGCTCGGCCACGCGTACGCCCAACTCACTGAGTGGTCGGCGAGCCGGCCATCCCACGACCCACTTGAAGTCTGGGTCAACCTCTCGGCCCGTTCGTTGGACCGACCCGATCTCGTTGACCTTCTGATCGACCTCGTCGGCGGCGACCCCGCTCCGCTCCTTGGCCTTGAGCTAACCGAGCGCGGAGGATTCGACGACATCACCAAAACAAAGACCGTCTTCCGGCGGCTGTCAGAGGCCGGATTCAAAGTAGCAATCGATGACTTCGGCACCGGACAAGCCAGCCTGCAGCACCTCGCGGAACTCGACGTGACCAGCATCAAGATCGACCGCAGTTTCGTCTCAAATATGGCGGAGTCTCGTCGCTACCGAATCATGATCGAGACAATCCTGGCGCTCGGACGGTCGCTCGGACTCTCCGTCACTGCCGAGGGCATCGAAACCAGTGCACAGCTCCGCACACTTCAGGAGCTTGGCTGCAGCATCGGTCAGGGCTACCTGATGAGCCGACCTATGTTGCCCGAGGCGCTCGAGCGGGAGTTTGGTACCGGTTTGATCGAAAGGTGGGACCCGCTTTCGATCTCGTCTAATGGCCTCCGCGGCCGACGCCCAAGTCCATTGGCCAACACCCGAATCAGCGATTAAAAACCGAGACTGCCTCGATGTGAGAGGTCTCGCCGAAGAGATCAACGGCGGTTACCCGCTCGAGCGCAAAGCCAGTCTGGATAAGCAGCGACGTGTCGCGGGCCTGGGCCGCTGGGTCACAACTCACCAAAACAAGACGCTTCGCCCCAGTGCCATCGATAACGCCAACGCCAGCTCGGTCAAGGCCACTTCGTGCCGGGTCGGCTATAACGGCTGCGGCTGGCTGCGGCATCCACCGCTCAAATCGTGAGCGCACGATCTCGGCACTGCTACCAAGGTTGACGGCCGCATCGGCCACCGAGGATCGAGACGACTCGACGGCGAACACGGGACGCCCTTCACCAAGCGCTGCGGCGAAGAGGCCAACACCGCAATAGGCGTCGAGGAGTGGGCCATCGATGTTGGTGAGTCCATCACGGACGAGACTGATAAGCGCTGCCGCTCCGTCGGCGCGGCACTGAAAGAACGAGTCAGCCGAGACGCGATAGCGGATGCCCGCCACTTCTTCGTGATAGAACGCCTCTCGCCCCTTCTCGAGTTCATCGGTGCCGATGAGGATGACGTCGTCGGGGACCGTTGCACCCGCTGCGGTTGGCGACACCAGCACCAGGCGTTCACCGGTGTTGGCGCCTACTCGAACGGTTACTTCTTTGGCGCCAGGGAACCGGCCCTGTTGAATGATCTCAAGCGCAAGCGGATGGGCAATGATGCACGAATCGGCCGAGCCGACCTGGTGAGACGCCCGCTGACGGAAACCGGCCTTACCGTTGTGGACGGCAAGACGGAGGGTCGTGCGGTAGCCGGTTGTTGGCAGATACGGGCTTGCTTCAACCGCGGGGTTGTCGAGCTTTGCGATTCGTTTGAGCCCGTCGATGACGACCTCTCGGCGCAACTCGCTCTGTCGATCAGGGACGATGTGCTGCCAATCGCAGCCCCCGCACCCTTCATCGACGTGTACACACGGAGGCTGGCGTCGATCAGCAGAGGGCGACTCGACGCTCACGACAAAACCGTTGGCGAAGCTCTTCTTTTGTTTCGTCAGTTCAACCCTGACGGTTTCGCCTGGAATTGCACCCTCGACAAAAACGACGCGGCCCCCGTCATCACGACCGAGCATTGCGCCGCCCTTGGCGACGCGCTCGGTTTGCAAAAGCAGTGATGCGGGGGCTGGATCGTTGTTGGTCATCGGCGGACTTCCTAACAGAGGTTAGGAGCGTCGATCCCTAGTCTTCGGTTGGCAGTTCGCCAGCGCGAGCGATGACGTGGTCAATGAGTCCGTATTCTTTCGCCCGTGGGGCGAGGAACCAATTGTCACGGTCGGAGTCGGCCACAATGGTGTCGACATCTTGACCCGAGTGCTGGGCAATGAGTTCGGCCATTTCTTGCTTGATCTGGCGCATGTTTTCGGCCTGAATAGCAATGTCGGTCGCTTGCCCCTGAATGCCGCCAAGTGGCTGGTGCATCATGACCCGAGCGTGCGGGAGGGCATAGCGCTTGCCGGGGGCGCCAGCGGTGAGAAGGAACTGGCCCATTGAGGCACCAAGCCCGAGGCACACGGTGGCGACGTCTGGCTTGATGAACTGCATGGTGTCGTAGATGGCCATGCCCGCAGTGACGGAGCCACCGGGCGAGTTGATGTAGAGCCAAATGTCTTTGTCTGGGTCTTGCCCAGCGAGAAAGAGCATTTGGGCGCAGATGGAGTTAGCGATTTGGTCGTCAACCTGCTGGCCAAGGAACACAATGCGTTCCTTCAGAAGCTGCTGGTAGATGTCAAAACCGAAGCCGCTGGTTGGCACCTCAGCGAAAGGAATTCCTGGCGTTGTCATGCGTGTCAGGCTACAGGCGTTCGGGCCGCTAACGTGGACCCAGCTACGCGGACGTGGCGGAATTGGCAGACGCACCAGGTTTAGGTCCTGGCGCCGCAAGGTGTGGGGGTTCGAGTCCCCCCGTCCGCACGTATTGGGTAACTACCCGGGGTCCCGGCGGGGGCCGTCTGAGATGCGTCGCCCAATGAGGCGTCGTTGGCGGTCGCTGAGCGGCCGAGAGGCTCGAAAGGTCACTGCGGTGGCCCCGTCGTCAGTTTCTTCTGCCTTGATGTCGGCCAGGAGGAGCACGCCCGTGAGGCCAAGGTCGTGCGACGCGGCGTTGAGTTCGCTCCCAATCATTGTCTCGTCGAGTTCGTCCCACACCTCGTTTGGAATCTCGACCACATGGGTGACCAGCTGCTGTGACCGGTTCAGCACGCTTTCGAGCGCTCCATGGCCCGTATGCCAAGTGGCGCCGTCCTGCAATCGAAGGCGAACGCCAGCCCCATTGAATGTTTCGACCGTTCCCGTTGTCTCGATGCCATTCACGCTCACCGTCACCTGATCACCGACGGCGTATCGATCTTCAAGTAACACAAGAAGGCCAGTGAGCCAGTCTTTGATGAGCGCCTGCCCACCGATTGCGATACCGGCGCCGATGAAACCGGCGGAAGAAACAAGCACGACGGGGTCGACGGCCAAGATACGCGAAATGATGACGACGCTTACAGCGGCGATCAAGACGCTCGAGAAGCGAGCCATCATGTGCGCGGCCGCATCAGCCCGCTGCACCCTGCGTTGCTCGGCGTTGGCCCCATCGTTGTTTCGGGGAAGCCGCAACTTCCATTGCCCACGGCCGACGAGCGCCCGCCGAACTGCGCGCCTAGTCAAGAAACGAAAGAGCCACCGGAATGTCGCGTTAATGACAATCGCGCTGGTGAAAACGACGGCGATCTCGGCCAGCTTGACGAGGTCATTCGAGGCGTCGATCTGATCAATGATGCTCACGCCGCCAGACTACAGCCCCCACCCCCGTAGGAGAGCCTGAAGGGCGCGGGCGCGGTGGCTGATCGCATGCTTCTCCGACCTCGTCATCTGGGCGAACGAACGCCCGTCTAACTCGATCGGACAGAACACTGGGTCGTAACCGAATCCGCCGTCGCCGACAGCCTCGGTCGAGATCAAACCTTCGACGACGCCCATCGCGTCGACTGATGACCCGTCGGGATACGCGACCACGACGCATGTACGGAACTCGGCGTGCCGGTCCTCGACGCCATCGAGTTCGAGGAGCAGCTTCGCCACGTTCTCGCCATACGTCGCGTTCTCTCCTGCGTAGCGGGCGGTGAACACGCCCGGCCGATCGCCAAGAGCGCGAACAAACAGGCCTGTGTCGTCAGCAAGCGCCGCGATGCCGGTGAGCGCAACGATCTCTTGCGCCTTCTTTGCGGCGTTGCCGAGCAACGTTGGCTGATCTTCGATCGTGTCGGGCGCATCAGACGGACGAGCAACGACATCGAAGTGATCAACGAGAAGTTCGCGAAGCTCGGCCACCTTGTCGGGATTGGCCGAAGCGATGACGAGCTTCGCCTTCATTAGCTGCGGGCAGCCGGCGGCGTCGCTAGAAGCTCGTTCTGCGCGATGACAATTTGTGCGATGCCGGCGCTGGCGGTGTCGAGAAGACTGTTGAGCATGTCGCGGCCGAACGCCGCGCCCTCAGCGGTGCCCTGCACTTCAATGAAGTTGCCAGAGCCAGTCATGACGACGTTCATGTCGACGTCGGCAACCGAGTCTTCGACGTACGGCAGGTCAAGTCTGGCCTCGCCATCAAGGATGCCGACGCTGATTGCCGCACAGTTGTCGATGATTGGCTTCGTGGCGAGACCGAGGCGAGTAATGGCATCGTGGAGCGCCACGTAGCCGCCGCAGATCGATGCGGTTCGAGTGCCGCCATCAGCCTGGAGCACGTCGCAGTCAACAGTGATCTGACGCTCGCCGAGCTCCTTCATATCGACGACAGCGCGAAGTGATCGGCCGATGAGGCGCTGGATCTCTTGATCGCGGCCCGAAACCCGGCGCCGAATGCGCTCGGAGCTAGAACCTGGCAGCATCGAGTACTCGGCGGTTACCCAGCCCTTGCCCGACCCCTTCATCCAGCGCGGAACACTCTCGTCAACCGACGCCGTGCACAGCACTCGGGTCTCCCCAAACGAGACCAGCACCGACCCTGCGGCCATCGTCGTGAAGTCACGTTCGAAAGAGATAGGGCGAAGTTCGTTGTTCTGACGACCGTCTGGGCGCATGAGGGTTCCTTACTGGCGGGTGAAGCTATCGACCTCACACCCTAGGAGGGGTCGGTGTGCCAGCGGCGCGCGTCAACCAATTCGGGGCCGAGCAGCTTCGAGCCGAGTGAGGCGAAGGCCCGTACATCACCGGATGAGATGAATTGGTGCCGCCCGAGCCGCGCCTGATCGGGGTGGAGCAGTTCACGCTCGTGAAGAATGTCGAAGAGTGCGAATGCCGTCTCGTCGGCCGAAGACACCAGGGTCACATCGGGCCCAACGACGTCAGAGATCACGCGAGCCAGAAACGGATAGTGCGTACAGCCAAGTAAGAGCGTGTCGATATCGGCCGACACGATCGGCGCGAGCAGCCGATCAACGAGGATCTCGATCTCGGTCCCACTCGTCTCGCCGCGCTCGACAAACTCGACCAAACCAGGGCACGCGCAGGTGGTGAGCTCAACGTCGGGCGCCCATTGGTTGACGGCCAGCTCATACGCTTTCGACCCGATCGTGCCAACCGTGCCAATGACGCCGACCCGGCCGGTAGCGGTCGCCAACTTGACTGCTTTCACACCAGGATTAACGACGCCAAGTACGGGGATATCGAGCTGGTCCACCAACTCGTCGAGTGCGGCGGCCGTTGCCGTATTGCAGGCGACGACGAGAAACTTGATGTCGTACTCGGCGATGAGGAACCGAGCGATTTCGTGACTGAACTCGCGAACCTGTTCGAGCGGACGGGGCCCGTAGGGGTAGCGGCCGGTGTCGCCCAGGTAGACCAGGTCTTCGGCGGGGAGCAGGTCGATCGCAGCTCTGGCCACGGTGAGGCCACCGAAGCCGCTGTCGAACATTCCGATGGGGCGGGAATCCACGGGCCGATCGTACTACTTGGGTTCGACTTAATGGGTAAACGATCCCAATCCCTGGACGTGGCGCTCTGGCCTGCGTACCTTGTGTTTCAACGCCTCGGCCATCGGAACAGGCGGCAGACAGATTCGGTCAACGATGTCCGAGACTGGTGCAGAATTGACTGATGGTCAGGCAAGGTTTGAATACGGAGTCAGTGACTCCAAAGTCGTTGGGCTGATGACCAAACACGAGCCGGATGGGATATGCGCCCATCCGGTTCTTCTGGTTTCAACCCCGTCGCTAGAAGTAGATGAGGTCGCCGAGCGACTCGGCAACTTCCTCGAGAGGCTCTGAGTAGGCCCCCGTCGAGAGGTACTTCCACGCACCGTCGCTGACAACGAACACGATGTGGGCTTCTTCACCCTCGGGAATTCGCTCTGCGATCTTCACCGCGCCAGCGAGTGCGGCACCGGCCGAGATGCCACCAAAGATTCCAGCTTCGGTCACGAGGCGCCGAGTGAATTCGAGTGACTCAATTGGGCGGACGATGCGCTTGCCGTCGAGCAGTTCGACGCCACCCCACTTCTCAAACACGGGCGGCACATAGCCATCGTCGAGTGAGCGGAGTCCTTCGACCCGTTCACCACTCGGCGGTTCAACCGCGTAAACCTTGACCGAGGGCTTCTGTTCTTTGAGGTAGGTGCCGACTCCCATGAGGGTTCCGCTTGTGCCGAGACCGGCGACGAAGTGGGTGATATCGGGAATGTCAGCCAGAATCTCGGGACCAGTGCCAGTGAAGTGAGCAGTCGGGTTGGCCTCGTTGCCGTATTGGTAGAGGAAGACCCACTCGGGGTTCTCTAACGAGAGCCTTTGGGCCAGCCGGACGGCTCCGTTTGAACCCTCAGCCCCCGGGGACGAGATGATCTCGGCGCCGTAGGCGAGCAGCACCTGGCGGCGTTCTTCGGTAACATTTTCGGGAAGCACGATCTTGAGGCGGTAGCCGCGGATCTGGCAGATCATGGCGAGCGCGATGCCAGTGTTGCCAGACGATGGTTCGAGCACGATCTTGCCGGGAGCAAGCTCGCCGGAAGCCTCAGCGGCGTCGATCATCGCCATGGCGATGCGATCTTTCACCGAACCTGAAGGGTTTTGGCCCTCAAGCTTGGCGTAGATGCGAACGTTTGGGTTTGGGCTGAGTTGGCTGATGTCGACGATTGGCGTGTTGCCAATCAGGTCGAGAACCGATGCGACGACGGCCATGCTCAGCCTCCGGCGACGGCTGGCAGAATGGCGACTTCAGCGCCAGCTTCGACCGGTGTGTCGAGCTTGTCGAGGAACCGGATGTCTTCGTCGTTGACGTAGACATTGACGAACTTTCGCACGTTGCCGTCGTCGTCGAGGATGTTTGTCTTCAAGCCCGGGTATTCCAATACCAAAGCAGTGATGATCTCGCCAACGGTTGCGCCGCTGAGTTCGACAGTTGACTGCCCATTGGCCTGCGGACGCAGGACTGTGGGGAGCCGAACAGTGACAGTGGATGATGCTGTTTCAGACACAAAAGACCTCTGATAAAAGACTATTCCCGACAAAGCCGATAAAGCTGAGTGGTCAAGTAAGGATTCTAGTCTGATAACACCACAAATTCCTCAGCTATTCCAGCCGTGGGAGATTCTTGGTTGTCGCTTATGACGAAGCTGCGGAGCTCGGGATAGCCCCAGGCAAGCGAGACGATCGCCCATCTCCATGTGGCTGGGACCAGGGGTTTCGTGGCCTCGGCGACATCGGTTGGCGATGGATAGGCCGACGTGTGGGTGTGAGAATGCAAGACTCCAAGCACCTCAAGTCCGGCGTCGTCAGCCGCTCGTTCGGCCTTCATATAGCCGAGGCTGTCGAGCGTGAATACGCGTGAAGACTCAGCTGAGTTGTGCACTGAATGGATTTGGGTGACCGAGTTAGAGCCGGCAGGACCGACCAGTAAACCGCATGCTTCGAGCGGGTAGACGCGCCACGCCTCGGCGAGTATCTCCAAATAGGCAGTTCGATCGAGGTGCAACACGCAAATCACACTACCGCCGCCATCTTGGCTCGGTAGTATCGAGCGATGGCCACCAAACACGCAGCCAAAACCGAGCAGAAAATGGTCGCCAGAAACAAGCAGGCGCACCGCAACTACAATATCACCGAGTCGTTCGAGGCGGGGATCATGTTGCGCGGGGCCGAGGTCAAATCGCTGCGAGAATCGAAGGTCACGATCAACGAGGCCTATGCCCGATTCGAGTCGGGCGAGCTCTATGTGATCGGGCTCCACATCGCTCAATATTCGCGTGCGGGCACGCAGGGCATCGTCGACCCGACCCGCAAGCGCAAGCTCCTCATGCACAAGTATGAGCTTCGTCGTCTCAACTCGAAGATCGACATCGAGCAGCTCACGTTGGTACCTCTTGCCATCTACTTCAAGGACGGCAAGGCCAAGATAGAGCTCGGCCTTGGCAAGGGTATGAAGACGTACGATAAGCGGCAAATGATCGCCAAGCGTGACTCCGATCGCGAAGCTCGACGCGAACTCTCTGATCGCACCAAATACGCGGGCTAGCCTCGCCTGTTGTACGTACGTGGTACATACAACAACTGTCGTGTGTACGTGGTACCCACAACATATACGCGGGCTAGTCTCACAAGATGAGTATTTCGGTTACCGGACACACCTATGCCGATTCGGCGTCGGGGGCCACGCTCGACGCGTGGTATCCGGCAGGCGACGCGTTTCGCTCCTGTCTTGCCGAACAGGTCGGCATCATCATCGGCTCACCAATCACTATCGAGATCAGCTCGCTCGACGATGCACCGCAGAATGCAGCTGACGCCTACTACCGACTCCATCTCCTCTCTCGGTGTGAAGCGGCGCCAAATTCACTGAACCTTGACGGCATCTTCGGCTTACTCGCCAATGTCGCCTGGACATCAGCTGGCCCATGCCTCCCTAATCATGTCGACACACTGCGGGCCGCAGCAGCCGAGCATCATCATCACCTCCAGGTCACGTCGATCGACAAGTTCCCGCGCATGACCGACTACGTCACTCCTCCTGGCGTTCGCATCGGCGACGCCGACCGCGTGCGGCTCGGTGCCCACCTCTTCCCCGGCACCACCGTGATGCATGAGGGTTTCGTCAACTTCAACGCGGGAAGCCTCGGCCCGGCAATGATCGAGGGCCGAGTGACGCCAGGCGTCACCGTTGGCGCCAACTCCGACATTGGCGCAGGGTCGTCGATAATGGGCACGTTGTCTGGCGGCGGCAAGCAGGTCAATTCAGTCGGCAAAAACAGCCTGCTTGGCGCCAACGCTGGTATTGGCATGTCACTCGGCGATAGATGCATTGTGGAGGCTGGGCTGTATGTCACGGCTGGCACAAAGGTGCTCCGCCCAGACGGCACCGTGTGCAAGGCAATGGATCTCTCTGGACAAAATGACCTGCTCTACCGACGAAACAGTCAAACCGGTGGCGTTGAGGTTGTCCCCTCTGGCAACTCAAACTGGGGTGGACTCAACACCGAGCTCCATGCCGGCTAAGTACCGCCAGCGGGCGGGTTGGTCAAGACGCAACGTCGCACACAGCTAACTGAATGCTTGTCATCATGGTCTGCTGCTACGATCTTCTGAGCACTACCGCTATTTGACATCACTAGCAAGGCACAACTTTTCCACTCACGGGGCTGATCGGTTTCGACGTTGAGACGAGAAGTCGTTTGTGCGACCCGAGTTGCTCAGACTCGCTAAACAGGGCACTTTAGAAGCGCCAACAAGGCTGACTTCGCTCTCGCCGCCTAATTTCGATTAGGTAGTTAGAGGAAAACTGCGAGCCGTGAGGCCACGCGGGGTCTGATCACTGCAACCCGGCAACAGAAGCAGTGATGGACGGTGGGAGAGACCACTGACAGCATGGCAAAGACCGCTGACACCCAGGAAAGACTGAGGGGAAGTCCGCTTCGGTGGACAGCTGATCCGGCAGACCGACGGCCCTAAAGTCGGAATCTCGGAAATGGTCGTAGCGCGAGCGGTAACTCCTTAGCGGACGGGGGTTCGATTCCCCCCAGCTCCAAGAGCGTTCAATCATCAAGATTGAACGCTGTTGGAGCTGCCCGGTCCCCCTTCATAACAACCCTCTTCAAAAGCAGCCGCTTTTCGCACCGATTCTGGTGCTTAAAAGCAGCTGCTTTTCGCGTCGTTTATGGTGCCCAAAAGAAGGCACTCAACATCAAACACCAGAGTCGTGAGATCACGCCTGACTGAGCTCTTCAGTTCGAGTCAATCCTCGATGCTCCGGCTACCGATCCCGGCAACGTCAGTCACTGATCCATCGCACCCACACCGATCTGCTGTGCGGGCAATCGACGCTGACACCGCCATCTTGTAGTGTGAACTAGACGAAGATCAGACTCAGGCAGTCGAATGCCGTTCTGAGAATAAGCGATGGAGTACCAATGAAGACTGACGCGAAGATCGAGCGGCTTGCCGTAGTTCCAATGCTCGCGCGCTGCGGCAGAGCAGAACTGAAGGCGATCGCAGAGATTGCTGATGAGGTTGTCGTCAAGGAGGGCAAGAGAATCATTACACAAGGCGAGATGTTGCGGCACGCATACGTCGTCGCCAGTGGCGCCGGTTCGGTAACAATCGACGGTGCGCATGTCGCCGACATTGGAGCGGGAGAGATCATCGGCGCGATCGCCATGTTCGATTCGGCTCCCGCGTTGGAAACCGTCACGGCCACCAAACCAACATCACTGATTGTTGTCGGACACAGCCAATTCATCGAAATATTGCGCGGCAACTCCGATCTCGCGCTGTCGCTGCTCAAGTCCATGGCGCATCACTTCCGCGAGACCCACTCCCATCACGCCGTTTCGCTCCCGCCCGTGTAGAAGAATGAGGCGGTGGCACGTGACGCGCTCCATGTTGGACCGACGAGGCGCACAACAGTTTTGCGGTTCCACGACACGAACCTCGGGTCCCCGCGGGCGGGCACCGGCCCTCATATAGGCTCACGAGAACGCACGGAGGAACCAAATCAATGAAGGAACTGTGGGGTCACGAGACCCGAAAAGCTATCGACAACTTCCCTATTTCGGGAGAGCCAGTCCCGCTCGTCGTGATCCACTGGCTTGGACGAATCAAGGCCGCCAGCGCCACGGCCAATGCCGAACTCGGTTTACTCGACCAGGAACGCGCCAATCGGATCACCGCCGCTGCACACGAGGTCGCCACAGGCCAACACGACGACCAGTTCCCCGTCGACGTGTTCCAAACCGGGTCTGGCACCTCCACCAACATGAACGCAAACGAGGTCATCGCTAGCCTCGCCGGTCCCGACGTTCACCCCAACGACCACGTGAACCTCGGCCAGAGTTCCAACGACGTCTTCCCAACAGCGGTGCATCTGGCAGCATTGGATCTCTCGACCAACTCACTGGCCCCGGCACTCGCCGGGCTCGAAGCAGTATTGTCAGGCAAGGCAGCCGAGTTCGCACAACTAGCTAAAGCTGGTCGGACACATCTGATGGACGCGGTGCCGGTCACGCTCGGTCAAGAGTTCGGCGGCTATGGGGCGCAGATCGCCCTCGGGATCGAGCGACTCGAGGCTGCGCTGGTTCGCGTTTCTCAGGTTCCGCTCGGAGGGACGGCCGTCGGCAGCGGTTTGAACACTCATCCAGATTTCGCCCCACGTGTCCTCAAGCTGCTCACCGACCAGAACAACTTGACTATCGAAGCACCCCTGGATCGGTTTGAAGCGCAAGCTTCCCGGGATGCCCTAGTCGAGCTCTCCGGGGCGTTGAAGACCATTGCGGTGTCACTGACCAAGATCGCCGGCGACATCGCGTGGATGGCCAGTGGTCCACGAGCCGGACTTGGAGAGATCACGGTGCCTGAGCTGCAGAAAGGCTCTTCGATAATGCCGGGCAAAGTGAATCCCGTGCTCGCCGAGGTCGTGCTCCAAGTGGCAGCGCAAGTGATCGGCAACGACACCGCAATCACGATCGGCGGAATGCAGGGAAACTTCGAACTCAACGTGCGGGTCCCGTTGATTGCTCGGAACCTCATTCGCTTCAGCTCCTGAGCACCTCGGTGACCGTGTTCGCCGATCGTTGCGTCAGCGGGATCACCGCAAACACCGAACGATTGGCGTGGCTGGCCGACAACACCCTGGCCTCGGCCACGGTACTCAACCCGATCGTTGGCTATGACCAAGCCACTGAGATCGTCCAGCACGCCCAACACAATGGACTCTCGGTTCGACAGGCAGCGCTGGCCCGTGGCGTCGACGAGCGCGTTCTCGACGACATCTTGGATCCTCTGCGGATCGCAGACGGCAACCTCAGCGATTGACTCAGTCGTGTAGCTGCTGCCAGCCGATTGTTCGGGACGTCTTGATGCATGTCGTGACACGAACGTGACCGTCAGCCGTGTCGCTTATGACACAAACACGTCACGCCAAATGGGCCTCATTGGGAGTTAGATGGCAGCAGCGGACGACGAGGAGTAGACAAGCATGACCACCAAGAGCAGCACATCATCCGACGTCGACAGCTCGCCAAGCGAAATCGCCCTCACCGAGCATCTGGCCACTCTGGCGTCGGAGGCATCTGGTTTGTCAAAGCTACTGCACGCGCACCATGAGGCGAGTGGCGACATCCGCCCGGAGACCTTGGCAAAAGCGGCCAAACTGGAGACCAGCTTGCACGACGTGATCCACGCTCTAACCCACCACGATCATCTTGCCATGGGTACCGACGATGTATGGAAGGCGCTCAACGTCAAACACCAGAATCGTGAGATCAACCCCGACTGAGCGATACGAGTATGTTCGAAGGTCCATGTATGACGAAGGTCACCGCATCTGCCAGGCCGCCATCGCCTGATCCGACACCATGGTCGCTCACCACGTCGGGGTTCGGCATGATCGTCTTCCTTGCTTCTGACATCATGCTGTTTGCTGCGTTCTTCGCTTCGTACTACCTCCTCCGATCGGTCAACGACGTCTGGCCGACGCCAGCGGCGAACCTCGATGTCGTCCGGGCTGGCGCGGCGACGGCGACGCTTGTTGCTTCGTCGTTCGCCTTCCTCGCCGCTGATCGTTCGCTCAAGGCCGGCAGACTCGACCATTACCGCCGCTGGCTCTGGGTCACCATCGCGCTTGGCGTTGGATTCCTCGTCAACCAGTTTCTCGAATACAAGGGCCTCGAATTCAAGCCATCAACAGATGCATACGGATCGATCTACTGGCTCCTCACAGGGCTTCACTCGCTCCATGTGCTGTCAGGAGTCATCGCGATCGGATTGTTGGTCGTTCGCTCCACCCAGGTGTGGGCACCGTCGCAGATCCACTCGTGGAACTCTGCGATCTCGGCGTTCTGGCATCTCGTCGACATCGTCTGGATCGGCGTCTTCGCCACAATCTGGCTGGTCCGATGAGCCGGCTGCGGTCACGGGTCACGATCGCTACGCCGCTGGTCGTAGCTGGACTGATGACACTTAGTTTCACACTCGTCGACGCCACACCAGCCAGTTCGACGCCTGCCGCTACACGCTCCGACGCTACTCAAGTTGATGCTGTCGAACCAAGCGGTAACCAACTATACGCAAGCCAGTGCATCAGTTGCCACGGGGTTGACGCCACCGGAGTCGACGGACGTGGCCCATCGTTGCTGACCGAGGGACCTGCGTCGGTCGACTTCGTGCTTCGGACGGGCAGGATGCCGCTGGCCGACCCAAACGAGCAGGCAACCCGCCGCCTAACTAGATACAGCGAAGCCGAGATCGTCGCCTTGGTGGACTACGTCGGTGGACTCGGCAGCGGCCCCGAAATTCCGCTGATCGACATCTTGTCGGGTGATCTTGCCAACGGTGGCAAATTGTTCCGGCTAAATTGCGCGGCGTGCCATGTGGCCACCGGCTCGGGTTCGGTGATCGGAAGCGATCGGCGAGCGCCATCGCTCGTTCCATCCTCACCAACCGAAGTTGCCGAAGCGATCATGGTCGGCCCAGGAGCAATGCCGATTTTCGGACAGCTCGATGAGAGCGATATCAATGACATCACTGGCTATATCGAAGCGCTGCAAACAGAAAACCCAACCGGGCCGAGAAGCCTTGGTGGCATCGGGCCAGTGGCCGAAGGCCTTGCAGCCTGGTTGATCGCGCTCGTTCCGCTCATCGCCCTCACCCGGTGGATCGGGCGGGGCCGAACCGACCCTGAGCCGGTCTCCCATTCCCTGCAACCACCGACGGGCCCAACACCATGACCGACCAGTCCTCCAACGAGACAGCGGCACGGGCCAAGAAAAAGTTCGAATCGCGAGCACCTCGGTCACCAGTCATCGCCCTCACCGTTGCGTTGCTCTGCGGTGCCGCCGCGACCGTTCGTTTGTGGACATCTGCCGCCGACACCGTGACCGGGTTGCTCATCGCCGGTTGCCTCGGAGGGATTGGAATTGGGCTAATCACCTGGTCGAGAGCGCTGCCAATCGACCATGCGGCGGTACAGGACCGCGAATCGCTTGCCACCTCGCTTGACGACGAGACCGACCTTGGTGAGATATCAACGCTCACCCAACGAACCGTTGCCCGTCGACCAGTCTTGCGGTATCTGCTCGGCGGGTCTGCGGCAGCGCTTGGCGCCGCGGTGCTGAGCCCACTTCGCTTCCTGGGTCCATCACCAGAGGGTGAACGACTAACAACCTCATGGTCGGCCGGGCGACGAGTGGTTACGCCCGAGGGAACACCAATCCGAGCAGCCGAAGGCGCACTCGACCAGCTCGCGACAGTATTCCCCGATGGTCACATCGATGCCGACGACTCCCAGGTCGTACTCCTCCGGGTGCGATCGGAACTGTTGTCTCCGGCCACGGTCGCGGCAGGTGCCGTCAATGGTTGGGTTGCCTACTCAAAGATTTGTACCCACGCGGGTTGCTCAGTTGGGCTCTTCGGAATCGACGATCGTGCACCCGAGGTGGTCCGTCAGCTGGTGTGCCCTTGCCACCAATCGGTGTTCGACCCAACCGACGGAGCCAAGCCAATCGGAGGCCCAGCTCCTCGCCCGCTCCCCCAGTTGCCGCTCGCCGTCGATGCCGAGGGTTACCTGATCGCCACCGGTGACTTTCCTGGTCCGGTCGGGCCCGCAGCTTGGAACGACTGATGGCTCGCACAACGATCACCGAACGTGCGGTGCATGGGCTGCTCGACCGCCTCGGCGCCGCACATGGCGTCAACAAGGCCATGCGCAAAGTATTCCCCAGTCACTTCTCGTTCCTCTGGGGAGAACTCGCGCTCTATAGCTTCGTGGTCCTTCTCTTGACCGGAATCTACCTGACGTTGTTCTTCCAGGGCAGCCAGGACGTTGTGGTCTACAACGGGTCGTACGCCGCGCTCCAGGGCACCCAGGTGTCACGGGCATATGAGTCGGTCCTACACATCAGCTTTGATGTTCGGGCCGGCCGGCTGATTCGTCAGACGCATCACTGGGCAGCCCTCGTGTTCGTTGCGTCCATCGTGTTGCATCTCGCCCGGATCTACTTCACCGGCGCCTTTCGCAAGCCACGTGAATTGAACTGGGTGATCGGGTGCACCCTGCTGGTCTTGTCCTTGGGGGCTGGATTCACCGGCTACTCACTACCTGATGACCTGCTGTCAGGAACTGGGCTCCGGATAGCGCACTCGATCGTGCTGTCGATCCCGCTCGTCGGCGAACGCCTGACCTATCTGATGTTCGGTGGTGACTGGCCGGGGACCGGTATCATCGCTCGCCTCTACCCCATCCACATTCTTCTTATTCCCGGACTGATCATTGGTCTGCTTGGTGGCCACCTTGGCATGGTGTGGCGTCAGAAGCACACCCAGTTCGCCGGCCCAGGACGCACCGAAGACAACGTGGTCGGTGAGGCCGTCTGGCCTGGTTTCGCGATGAAGTCGATCGGGCTGCTGTTCCTAACCGCCTCGGTCATCATGGCGATGGGCGCGTTGTTCGCAGTCAACCCAGTGTGGTTGTTCGGCCCGTATGAGGCCGCAGCCGCCACGTCATTCGCCCAGCCCGATTGGTACATCGGATTTCTTGAAGGGGCGCTTCGCCTCTTTCCTCCGTGGGAAACTCGGGCGTTCGGATACACGATCCCTAACCCTTTCTATCCTGGCGTCATCGGCGCATCGATCATCTTCGGCACCCTGTTCGCCGTGCCGTGGATCGAACGTCGCTTCACCAAAGACTTCGAGAACCATCATCTGCTCGATCGGCCGCGCGACGCGCCTCGACGTACCGCCTCGGGAGTTGCAGGCCTGGCCTACGTGGTCATCCTGTTCATCGCCGGCGCCCAAGACGTGGTTGCCAACACGATGCGGGTCTCGGTAGGGCGAGTCACTTCAGTACTCCAGTTCGCTCTCATCATCGTGCCGCCAGTGACCTGGTTCGTAACGCGACGCGTGTGCAACGCACTACGCGCCCGACCTGCTCCCGAATACACCGAGCGCCGGGTGTCGGTATCTCGAACACCGAGCGGTGGCTACACCGATGACCACGTCACTATCACCAACGAAGCAGCGCAGCGATGAATACGGGACTACCGACACCGCTAACCGAGCAGGCGCAGACCATCGGCCAAGTGTGGAACATCTTCCTCATCGGTGCCGCGATGGTTGGCACGCTGATCATCGTGCTGCTCGCCATCATCATCGTCAAGTATCGACGAAGAAGCGATCGCCTGCCCGAACAAGTTCATTATCGAATCGGGCTCGAAATCGCGTATACCGTGCTGCCTTTTATGGCCATCATCGGTCTGCTGACGCTCACCCTTATCTCGCTCCATTCCGTTGATGGGCGAGTAGATGATCCCGACCTGGTGATTGAGATCGAAGCGTCCCAATGGCAGTGGCAGTTCCACTACCCCGATTCCAATGTCACTATCGTCCAACCAACCGACACCGATGTTCCCGAACTGGTGTTGCCTCGGGGCGAGACCGTCGAGTTCCAGTTGACCTCACCTGACGTCATCCATTCATTCTGGGTTCCGGGGTTCCTCTACAAACGAGACGTCATTCCAGGCGAAGTCCAGACCATGCAGGTCAACGTCACCGGAGAACCGGGCAGCTACGCAGCGGCCTGCGCCGAGTTCTGCGGTCTCGGGCACACCAACATGCGCTTCACCGTACGGATCGTCGAATCCGACGAGTTCGCAACATGGTTGAGCGCGGCAGGGGAACAGTAGTGAGCACCGAGATCGCAGGTACCGGGTCAGACGAAGCCAAACAGGTCGATGTCGACGCAATCATCGGTCTCCCGCCGGCCGGTCGCAGTGGGCTACCAAATTCGTTGGCTGGCTGGCTTACCACCACCGATCACAAGGCCCTTGGGGTCGCCTACGCCGTGACCGCATTCATGTTTGCCGCAGTCGGTGGCGTGCTCTCGGGGATCATGCGCACCGAACTAGCTCGACCGGGCCTTCAGTTCGTCGACGAGTCGACCTATAACCAGCTTTTCACCATGCACGGAAGCGTCATGGTTTACCTGTTCGCGGTGCCATTCGGTTTCGCGTTAGCCAACTACCTCGTGCCGCTCCAGATCGGCGCACCGGACCTTGCCTTCCCCCGCCTGAATGCGTTCGCCTATTGGATGTACTTGATCGGCGGTCTCACCATGCTCGCCGGTTTCCTGACCGACGGTGGCGCAGCCGGGTTCGGCTGGTTCGCATACGCGCCGCTCTCAGGACCGATCGGATCACCCGGACTTGGCCCCGACCTATGGATCGTCTCAATCATCGTGACCGGGACATCGGGAACGCTCACTGCCGTCAACGTGATTGCCACAGTCGTGACCATGCGCACCCCTGGCATGACGATGTTCCGCCTGCCGATTCTCGTCTGGAACATCCTGCTGACCAACATCATGGTGCTCCTGGTCTTCCCCGTTTTCTCCGGTGCGCTAATGCTGCTGTTGGCCGATCGTCGCCTCGACACCCACTTCTTCGACCCGGTTGGTGGCGGATCGCCGATTCTGTGGCAACACCTCTTCTGGTTCTTCGGCCATCCTGAGGTTTACATCGTTGCGCTCCCCTTCTTTGGCGTTGTCACCGAGATCTTCCCGGTGTTCAGTCGACGGCCAATCTTCGGCTACAAGGGCCTCATCATTGCCACGATCTCGATCTCGGCCCTTTCAACCTCGGTGTGGGCCCATCACATGTTCGTAACAGGCAGCGTCTACCTCCCCTTCTTCGCGACGACGTCATTCCTCATCGCGGTACCGACCGGGGTCAAGGTGTTCAACTGGACATTCACCATGTGGGGCGGATCTTTAAGCTTCGATCCACCGATGCTGTTCGCAATCGGGTTCCTCGTCACCTTCGTCGGCGGTGGTCTGACTGGCGTCATGCTGGCCTCCCCCACCCTCGACTTCGCCTTGTCAGACTCCTACTTCCTGGTGGCCCATTTCCATTACGTGATGGGCGGCACCGTCGTGTTCGCCGTATTCGCGGCCATCTGGTTCTGGTGGCCCAAGGTGACGGGTCGAATGCTGCCAGCTTGGCTTGGTCATGTGCAGTTCTGGCTTCTTCTCATTGGGTTCAACATGACGTTCTTCGTAATGCACCTCGCCGGTTTAGCCGGTATGCCGCGGCGTGTCGCCGACTACGAAGGGTTCGACACGATTAGTCGATTCAATCTCATCTCATCGCTTGGGTTGTTAGTCATCGTCGCCTCGACGGTTCCCTTCTTTGCCGCGGTGGTGATCTCGCTACGCGGCCCCCGCAACGCTGGCGCAGATCCCTGGCAGGCGAACTCACTGGAGTGGGCCACGTCGTCACCTCCTCCAGAACACAATTTCAAATGGCTGCCACCGATTCGTAGTGAGCGACCGGTTTTCGATCTGCGGTGGGTCAACCATCCAAGGGTTGGGGCGACAGGTGTCTCCGATGCCTGGCGTCATCGTCAGAATCACGACGAGCATTGGTTCCCGCTTCATCCGTGGATCGACTCTGCGGCCGAGGAGCCTAGAGGCACCACGCCACCCGATCTGAGCACAGGCGATCAATCAGCGGACGATCCATCCGAGCGCCCGACATGAGGGTCCAGGCCATCTTGTGGACGCTTGTCGCCGCCTTCTACGGAAGCATCGGACTGATCTACCTCGCGCTAAGCGGCGAGCCAGCAGGAAGCGCCATTCTCCTCTTCGGCTGCGCCTTCGGTGGCTTGGTCGCAGGCTGGCTCTGGCACTGGCAGCAGCACAACCCGATACCGAAGGCCGATCAGGTCGATGCAGATGCGGGCGACGAAGCTGGTGTAGTCGGTGTCTATACCACCGACAGTATCCGTCCTCTTGCCATGGCCTTTGCCTTCGTCGGTATCTGGGTTGGGCTCGTCGTCGGCATCTGGCTCACCGGCGTCGGGCTTACGCTGATGGCTTCTCAGATCGCGTTGATCGTACGCGACACAGATCGATGATCCTGGCCCACTCCAGCCCGATTGAACACGCGGTGACCGCCGCGAGCGCCGTCGCGCTAGTGGCTTTCTATCTTTGGAAATGGAGTTCGACAAGGGCCAGGTGGCAGCCGGCCGCGGCATTCTGCGCTGGCGTTGTCGTTGTCAGCGTCGCAATTTCTGTGCCAATGGAACGCATCGCCAATCAGACATTCACCGGTCACATGATCCAACATCTTCTCCTCTCGTTACTCGCGCCACCTCTCATCGTCCTCGGCCAGCCAACGAGATTCCTCGGACCAACGTTGGCCCCGCGCTCCATTGCACGAACCTTGCGCCACTGGCATCTGCCCGGCGCCGCCCTACCGCTCATCGCGTGGTTGACTTCCGTCGTCGTACTATTCGGCCTACATACGAGCGCGATCTACGACGCGGCAATGCGCAGCACCTTCGTGCATGCGGCTACGCACCTTGCACTCGTTGGATCGGGTGCCCTGGTATGGCACACGGTGCTTCGCACTGGCGGAAAAGCGGTGATCGGAGCCCGACCATTCAGCGTGGGTCTCGCACTCGCGATGAGCGTTCCGACATCCATGCTCGGCATGTGGCTTACAACCGCTCGCCAGCCAATGTCATCCGTGTATACCGCGAGTCTCGGTTTCGACCAAGCTGTCGCCGATCAACACAGCGGCGGAGCATTGATGTGGATCGTCGCCATGGTGACCGGACTTGCCCTATCGATCGTGGCCATCCTGAGGTGGGCCAGTCACGAGCAAAAGGTCGCCGAGAGAGTCGAGTCAATCCTCGACGCGGCGCCCCATCCATTCGGCCCCCATTGACCCCAAGCGTGTTACAGGTTTTGGCATGTCACGCCGGTGACACGAAGAGGTCTGTCGTTCGACGGACGCGAAGAGGAAAATGGATCCACGACCAAGAACAATCGAGGAACCATGAGCAAGTCACAAGAAACGAAACCGCCAGCAGAGGCAACGAACAAACTGGTCTTCGATATCGGCATGCGAGTTGATGCAACAGACCGACGCTGGGGGATGCTCGACGACATCGTCGTCGACCCCACTCGCTGGGTCGTCACCCACCTAGTCGTCCAGCCTCGCTTCCGCCACCACAAGGCTCGCCTTGTCCCCGTCGAAGCAGTCAGCGAATGCACAACTCATCTTCAACTCTCGTTATCGAGTGAGCAAATCGTTGCCCTACCCCAGGTCGAGGTGACTGACTTCATTCGCTACGCAGGCACACGATCCGGCAACTCCAGAGCGTTGTCCTCCAACGAACGGCCGCTCACCTGGCCCTACTACCCCGTGGTCGGCCCGAATACCTTCCGCTCCTATGGCTACGGTTACGGGCGGGGTATCGGCTACGGCCATGGCGCTCCCGCGGTGACGACGACTACCTATGACCACTTACCGAACGGCACGGTCGAAATCCGTCGCAACAGTGAAGTCGTCTCTGTAGATCACCATGTAGTCGGCCATGTCGACGGCTTCGTCACCGATACGGACGGAGCGATCACTCACCTTGTGCTCCGGCACGGTCACGTGTGGGGCTACCGCGAGATCACCATCCCGCTTGCCGACATCGCCCACGCCAGCTACGACGAGGTGAGGTTGCGCCTTACTCGCGACGAGGTGGAGAAGGGTCGAGCTGTGTCATTTGAACGCTGACCGTTCGTAAGGTCGGCGCGCCTGCCGCTCCGGCCACACCCCCAGCTCTCACGAAAGGCGATCGATGCTCGCCTGTAAACGAATCCTTCTGGTGCCCCTTGGGTCCCTTCACCACAACAACGACGGCATCCGGCGAATAGCCGATCTGGCGGACGAGAGCGGCGCAACCATAACGCTGCTCGGTGTGACGCCGCCGGTGTCACGCATCAGATCGCAGCCACTGGTCGATACCGACTACGAACGAATACTCGGCGCCTTAGCCGAACGCCACCTCCGATCAACGCTCACCCACTGGGCATCGAGGCTCTCTGTCGACCTCGATGTGACCGTCGAGGTACGGACAGGTGGGCTGGCGAGCGAGATTGCTGCCGAGGTAGTTGAGGGGACCGACGACCTCGTCATCCTTGCGCCAAACGCCGCCAACGCCGATACATCCCTCCTTGCCGGCATCATTGGGTGTTGTCCAAGCCGGGTTTGGGTGCTCAGAGAGCCCGTCGGCAACGGCAACGTGCTCGCGGCAATTGACCCAGATGACGATCCCACCATCGTCGCGCAGATCATCGACACGGCACGGGCGATGGCCAGCGGGCGCCAATCCGCGCTCCACATTGTGCACGCCTGGCGCCTCTTCGATGGATCAATGTCGATCGGTGATGAGGTCGAGATGGTCTTTCCAATCGACCATCCATTTACCAAGACCTGCCGACTCGAAGCGTTGGACATCGAAGGGGCCATTGCCGCGGCCCACGAGAAAGCATGTCGAGAAGCACTCGGCGACGGCGCCAACCAGGCCATCGAGACGCTCCACGTGATGGAGGACAACCCCACCGATGCTTTGCTTGGCCTCGTCGACCGCTACGACATCGACCTGCTAGTGATGGGTGTACGAGGTCGAGCCAAAGAGTCCCGTCGCAACGCGGGGAGCACATTTACGTCGGTCCTCCATCAGGCGAACTGCTCGGTACTCGCGGTGCAACCGCCGGAGGCATCGTAACGATGGCCGGTCGGGTCGCCGTGCTCAGCGACTCATCCACCCAACACCGTCCTCTCGTCCGGAGGCGGGCGGAGGTGTTTACCCTGCGGCCTTGGTATCGGGTAGCTTCGTCAGTACCCAAGCGGCCGCAGGAGCCAGTATGACCAACGACTTCAGCGCATCTACTGACGACCTTGCTCACTTAGCCGATACGCAGAGCACCATCATCGACCTTCTTGGTCGAAATATCGCGTTCAACGATTTCCTCGAATCACTCTGCGCACTCCTCCGCAGACAATTCGAAGGCTCAATCGTCACGATTCTCCTACCCACGCCAGACGGCGATGCGCTGCAAACAGGTCTTGGGCTCGATCACGAGATCGATTCGTCGGCACCACAAATCATGATCGAGGAAGGTGCAGCAACCTCGGGGACCGCGGCATTTCGGCGCGAACCTGTCATCACAACGGACATCGCGAACGACCCAATGTGGGCGTCATGGCGTCAGCATGCCACAGAACTTGGGCTCGGCGCATGCTGGTCGATTCCTCTCATCGGTAGCGACGATCGCCTCCTTGGTGTGTTGGCTGTGATGTGGTCCAAACCAGCGATACCAAACGAACACCAGTCGTGGCTCCATGAGAAGTTCGCCAAACTCACTGCCACGGTGATCGAGAGCTATCGCTCGCAGTCCTCAGTTACTCTCATGCTCGCCGAGGAGCGCCGAGCCATGGCGCAAGACCTCCACGACGACCCAATCCAGGCCATCACCGCCGTCAGTCTTCGCGTCCAGCGGCTCTTGACATCGGCGACTGACGATCAACGGGCTCAACTTCTCGAGATCCAGGCGACTGTTGCGGGAGCGATTGACCGCATGCGCTCAATGCTTTTCGAACTCCACCCGCCGACCCTTGACGACGAAGGACTGGCGTCAGCTGTCGAATTGTACCTCTACGAGCGCATCGATCCGCTCGACATCCAATGGGAGCTCCACGACCATCTCAAGGCAGAACCCACCACGGCGTTGTCGTCACTTGCCTATCGCCTAACTCGCGAGGCGCTCTCCAACGTCGCACACCATTCCGACGCCGGTCGTGTCGACGTGACGCTCGAAGGCGACACCAGGGCGCTCCACGTTCTGGTCGTCGACAACGGGATTGGTTGCGACATCGATGCTGCGACCAAAGGTCGTGCGGGGCACCTCGGGACGGTGAGTTCCCGTCACCTCGCGCAGCGGGCCTCAGGTCGATGGTCAATCGACAGCCAACCGGGGGACGGCACAACAGTGGAGTTCTGGCTGCCAGCCGGCCATCCGATCTGACGCTGACGGTCGCGGGCCTCGCGTCGGGGTTAGGCCTCACGCAGCGAAGGAGCAGGGACCGATTCGAGTCGTGCCAAAAGCTGGTGAAGCTCACCTGCGAGATCGTCGGCCGCTCCCTTCGCGAAGACACCGATTGCTCCCGCGGCACGCAAACGGCCCGTGGTTCGCCGATCGGATTGGGCGGTATAGAACGCGACCTTTGTGTCGGGAGAAGCGGAGCGAACGACCTCGGCTCCAGCGACGCCGCCTGATGGCATCTTCACATCGAGAAGAGCGAGATGGGGACGATGGCGGGCGCAGAGCTCAGCTGCCTCGTGCCCGGTCTCGGCCCACCCGACAACACGAAATCCAGGATGCTCGTCAAAGAGGGTGCGGAGCGCATCGAGGACGCTGGGATCGTCATCAGCGACTACGACATCAAAGCGCTTGGAGCTGGACATATCACTCTTCAATGTTAATGATTCGGGCTCGGGCCGCCTTGACGACGGCATCGAGTTTGGTATGGGCGTCTAACTTGGACATGGCGTGACGCAAGTGGTTCTTCACTGTGTGCGCACTAAGAAAGAGCTTCTCGGCGATCTCGTCTGGGTTAAGGCCGTCAGCGGTTGCCTGCAACACTTCGACCTCACGGTCGGTGAGTTCGCCTCCGACGACCTGCTCGAACCGGCGGAGATGCACTAGGTGCTTCAGCATGTCTTGGGTGAAATAGGAATCGTCGTTTGCACCAGCTCGGACCGCGCTCACGAGATCGGCACTCGACGCTCCCTTCGACGCGAAACCTACGCAACCGGCCTCAAGCGCTTGCGCCAAGACGTGGCGATCGGCGACTGAAGTGACCATGATGACCGCGGGCGGATCATCGAGGGTACGAAGCTTTCGGGTGCCATCGATTCCCGTGCCATCGGGGAGTCGGTAGTCCATCAGCACGACACTGGGTTTGAGTCGTTGAGCCGTCTTCAACGCGTCCTCAACAGAGCCGACCGACGCGACTACCACTATGTCAGCGGCATCACCAAGAATCGCGGCGAGCCCACTGGCAACCATCTCGTGATCATCGACGATCATTACGCTGATCGTCGCCTCGTCAGACGCTGTGTTCATTTCCGCTCCCCCAGGGGTACGTGTTCTGAGCATTATGTCAGTGTGGCGCTCCATGCCCTCTCTCCGACAGGCGTCGCAACGCTCCTGCTATGACACAACTGCGTCACTCGCCAACCAAGCGCCACACAGTTAGATATGGGGAGAAGAAAGGAACGTCTCACCATGAAACTACGACTCGGTCAACCCGTCCACAGCCTCGACGGCCCCTACGGAGTCTTGGGCGACATCGTCGTCGACCCGAAGGCCAATACGGTCACTCATCTGGTCATTGAGCCCGAACACTCACATCGCCTAGCCCGGCTTGTCCCTGTATGGATGGTCCAGAGTGACGGCCAGACGCTCACAGTCCAACTTGATGCCAGACACGTTCGCCAGCTCCAGGCTGCATCGTTCGCGGACTACATCGCGTACACCGAGCCGATCGATCTCGGCGATGCATGGGATGTCGGCACAGAGGACATGGTTGCCACTGCCTTCGCCGAGATCGACGCTGGTATGTGGGGAGGCGACAGCCGAGTAAACGTCGTGTACGACCGAATTCCTCGGGGCGAGGTAGAGATTCGAAATCGCAGCACAGTGCACAGTAGCGACGACCATGGTGTTGGCCACGTTAGCGGCATCGTCACCGATGACGACCATGTCGTCGGTGTAGCGGTGCGAACTGGAATCCCCGGCCGGCGCCACGATGTCTTCGTCACTCTTAGCCAAATCGCTTCGGTCCACAATGATCGCATCGTCCTGCTCCTGACACGGGCCGCCATCCGTGCTCTGCCAAAGTCCGACGAGTTCGATGACGACAACTCCTCGCCTATCGACCTCACAAAGGAACGGGTCGACGCTGTAGTCGAAAAGGCGACAGCTGCGGGCCAGCATCTGATCGACCGGGCCAAGTCAGCCCTTCATAGCCATGGCTGACGCATTCGGCCATCCCGGTCTGTCGCCAACATGGACCTCTAGCGACAAAGACCTTGTTACCACAGCAATTCGCGGCGCAAGCCGGGTCTGGCTCACGCTTGGTCATGGCATCGCCAACGAGGTCTATTGGCCCTCGACCGGTGAACCACAGATTCGAGATATCGGGTTCATTGTCGGTTCGGGTTCGACGTGGACAGAGGTAAAGCGCCTCAGTAACTACACGCTCACGACGCCTAAGCCCGCCGTCCTCGTGCCAACTATCACGCACGAGGGGCCAGACTGGACTCTTCGCCTCGAATGGACCGTCGACCCACAGCGCGACGTGATCCTGATCGACTATCAACTCGACGGCAACGCCGACGCCCTCTATCTACTTGTAGCCCCCCACCTTGGCACCGGCACAACGAACACCGCGTGGACCGACGATCATCTTCATGCGGTCGCAGACGGCGACGAGGCTGCACTCTCGATCGTGTGCACAGGCGGCTTCGAGAAGCGTTCGGCTGGCTACGTTGGGTCGTCGGATGGCTGGCAAGATCTCACCCAGCACAATGCGCTGGAATGGGAATTCGACCGCGCCGCCAAAGGCAACGTTGCGTTGACAGGTCAGCTCCCGCTCGAAGGCTCAACGATCGCACTCAGCCTGGCCGCCACCACCGAAGGCGCGACGCTACTCGCCAAGGCGAGCCTGGCAGCCGGGGTGAATCAAGTGCGCCGCCAGTTCACCAAGGGATGGACAGACTTCGCTCAACACCTCGATACTGTCGGGGTCGACCATCGATGGCTCGCGATGACCCAACACTCGGCCGCGGTCCTTGCCTGCCATGAGGACCAAACGTACCCCGGGGCCATGGTCGCGAGTCTGTCGATTCCGTGGGGCAACAACCGTTCCGACCTTGGCGGGTATCACCTGGTATGGGCTCGAGACTGCGTCGAAAGCGCCCTGGCCAGACTCGCCGTAGGTGACGTCGAAGCAGCCGAACGCACCCTGGTATGGCTGTGTGCGGCTCAGCAAGAAGACGGCCACTGGACACAGAACGCCTACCCGGACGGCAGGCCATTCTGGAACGGCGTACAACTCGATGAGGTGGCGCTCCCCGTCATCCTCGCCGCCGTTCTCCGAGCCAACGACAGTCGGGTGACACCCCAGCCATACGATGAAGCCGTTGGCACTATGGTGCGCAAGGCAGTTCACTTTCTCGCGGCGAATGGACCCTCAAGCCCGCAGGACCGCTGGGAGGAAGACGCTGGAGTCAACGCGTTCACCCTCAGCACCGTGATCGCGGCCCTGATTGCATCCGCACCCTGGCTGGAATCAGACGACCGGGAGTACGCAGCCTCGTTGGCCGACTACTGGAACACACGAATCGAAGACTGGCTCTATGCGGAGCACGGCGATCTCTCGAGCGGCCTTGACATCGCCGGGTACTACACCAGACTCGGATCGACATCTGAAACCCTTGGCCACTGCGGGCGAGTGAACGTCGCCAACCGCGGCGGACTCACCACCCCCGCCGAACAGCTGATCGCGTGCGACTTCCTTGCACTGAGCAGGTTCGGGCTTCGCTCACCCAATGACCAGCGCATGATCGACACAGTGACGCTGATCGACTCAGTGCTCGCAGTCGAGCTTCCTACAGGAGTGGCCTATCGTCGCTACAACGGCGACGGCTACGGCGAACACGACGACGGCGAGCCCTTCGACGGCACTGGCGTCGGTCGGCCCTGGCCGCTCCTCGCTGGCGAGCGAGGACACTTCGCCGCACAATCCCACCAGAGCACCGATCGGTATCTCGGCTCAATGCAGGCGATGACCGGCAAAGGCATGCTTCTTCCCGAACAGGTGTGGGATGCCGAGCCGATTGCATCACGCTTCCTCTCCCCCGGGCACCCGACGGGTTCGGCTATGCCGTTGGCCTGGGCTCACGCCGAGTTCATCAAGCTCGCAACTGAGCCGATTAGAGGATGCCCGATCGAACAACTCGACTCGGTCAGACGACGTTACGAGCACCCGACAACCAGACCCCTAGCGTGGCACTGGCGAGTCGAGACCCCGTTTACCGCCGCCCCATCCGGTAGCCCGATCATGATCGACCATTCTTGGCCTTTCATCCTCGAACTCGAGGGCGAATCGTTGCCGAGTTTGCCACTCGGACTCGGCAGACATGGCGTCCGCCTCAAACCCGTCAGCCAGCCGCTCAGCGCGACGTTAACCGAGACCAGCGATCACTCAGTGACGTTCGACATCAACCTGGCGACTCGCTGACGCACTCCGCTCGAGGCCTATGGCGCCTATGACACAAACATGTCACCGAGTCAGCCGAGAACAGGTCTCACCCTGACCAATCTCGGAGACGACAATGATGTCTGTGACGACCCAGAGTACTGCCCCCTCGCCTCGCCAATCCGACCGACTTGACCGTTTGGGTCGGGCATCATGGTCTGCGACCGGCATCCTTGTACTGGCCATCATCGCCGCTCTACTCGTTCCACACCTGGTTCTCATCCTGGTGCCAGTCGTGGCAGCAACGATCTTTTCTGCCCTGCTCCTCCCCCTTGTGCGGCAACTGGAACGAATGGGCGTCCGACCAATTCTCGCAGTCATCCTCGTCTTCGTTGGAGCGCTTGCGGTTCTCGCCGCTTGCGCCCTCTTGATCGCTCCCGCAGTGACTACCGAATTTGACGCAATCCGCTCGTCGCTCGACGG
>RCMY010000812.1_pt1 | contig 40036 bp, 45 predicted proteins | sample 2041341 | NCBI WGS metagenome assembly RCMY01 (sample SAMN09708234, study PRJNA481090) | Marine sediment metagenome, whole genome shotgun sequencing project. | reverse complement strand
CCTTCACGAATCTCGTCGATTAAACCAGAAATGTGTACAAAGTGATCTTCGCTTGAACCATCTTCAGTGATAAAACCGTAACCTTTGGAGTCATTGAAGAATTTTACTGTGCCTTTACTCATAATACTAAAAAATTAAAAATTAAATTAAAGCGCAAAGATAGGATTAAATTATTTAATTGAGTGGTTTTTGGGAAGTTATATTTTGGAAAGAGATAAGAGAACGCAAAAATGCTAGAAGCACGATACGCGATGATTTATGCGACTCGAAATGCTATCGTAAACTACTACTTTTCATTTAGTTTGGCCATTGCCCTTACTGGAAAAGTGCCTACTCCCTTGAATTTTGGAGGTATTGCGCTGAATTGAAATCCCTCTTTGGGCAAGGTGCTTAAATTACAAAGGTGTTCTACAATCAATATTTCCGCGCCTAATAGTACTGTATGTACAGGTCTGTCGTTACCCGTTGTACTATCGATATTTAGGGAATCGATACCAACTAATTTTACTCCGCCCATTTTTAAATATTCTGCTGCGCTCTGGGTAAGATGCGGATTATTTTTGTAATAGTTTTCGGTATTCCAATAGATGTCCCAACCGGTATGGAAAAGAACTGCCTTGTCTCTTATTTTGTAAGGTTTTATGTGTTCTTCCGTTATTTTTAATGTTTTGGAGAAAGGCACCCTAATCGCAATGGCGTCCAAATCGGTGAAATGTTCTAGTCCGATCTGTGAGAGATCTTTTCCATCCGCGAACCGGTGAAACGGGCAATCAAGATACGTTCCCGTATTGGCGACCATTTCAATTTTTCCGATTTGGAATTGGGTGCCTTCCGCGTAGTATTTTCTAGATTCTTCCCGGCTCAGATAATCGCAAATAATCGGTGCAGGCAAACCTTTGTAGGTGACGAGTCCGTTTTCGATGGTATGGCTTAAATCGATTAAAGTTTGTCGTTTTTCCACTTTAGTGACGGGGTTTTTCTTTGATGACGTTTAACAAGAATAACCAATTTTTTTCTAAGGTCAAGCTGTTTTTGTCAACAAACCTTTTACGGAAGTGGTAATGCCTTTGGGATCCAAACCGATAATAGCGATCGCCAGAGTCAGGACCGAGGTGGCACGGTCCAACACTTTTTGAACCGTGGTCAGGTTTTTATAGAGCGTTTGGGTTTCAAGGGTAATGGTATCTATTTGTTTAAGGGAAGTTTCGACATCATCCATTACCAATACCGCCGCTTTGGTGTACAGTTCCGTTGTATTTTCCAATTGCTTTTGGTGTAGCTCCTTAATTTGTAGGTTTTCCTCTTCCGATAAACGATCGAAATTTTCATAGCGGTAGTCCCCCAAGGCGTTGGTCATCCTCAGAAGGTTGTCAGCAAGTTCCTTTACGTGTTGCGATGTTAAATTTGCCATGGGTTTAATTCATTTTGCGCAATGATGAAACTGTCTTGGTCATTTGTCTTCCATAAACCTGCAACTCCTGTCTAACTACGGCATCGGTCATATTGCTGGCATTGTTATATAAGGTGGTGTGGCCTTCGGCAATTTCCCGTAAAACTTGGATGTAGGTATCCAATTCTTTTTGTTGGGCCGTTATTTCTGAAATACGTTGGAAATAATCCTCTGCAAACTTGGTGCGTTCGTAATCCGAAAGTTTTTTATCCTTTACAAAATCAAAATAGAAATTCTTGAGTCCGCTTTTTTGGACTTCCAATTTTCCATTAAGGTTCCCGGCAAGGTTGAGTTCCAAAAAATGGAGCAACTTGAGTAGGGGGCCATGAGCCTGGGCGACGTATTCTTTTATCTTTTTTCTGCGGAAGCCATCGGTAAACGATCGAAGCAGCAGTGTGGATATATCGGAATAAGCCTTCACATCGGTCTCGTTCAGTTTTATGGGTCCGAAATCACCGGTTGCCAGGGCTTTGGTAAAATCATCCGTTTTGTAATGGGTAAGTTCGTTTTTACTGAGGTCCGTTAATCCATAAAAATAACCTCTTGTGGCGTTGTAAATATCTTGAGTAATACTGTCGGCCTTTTGGTTTTGGGCGCAATCACAATCCGTATCATGTATATCCAACTTGCGGATGTTCTCTTGTCGACAATCTTGCAGACAAATTTTTGAAAATCCCGGGGAGACCGTCTCGAATTGTTCGATACCTTCAATGGAGGTTTCCGAAAATTCACCGACATGCTTTAGGTTGACGCAGCTGCCCAATAACAAAACACTTATGATTACTGAAAAAAAGTTTTTTAAGGTCATTCGCATTGCCACGGATTTTCTTACAACAAGTTAAAAATAATAGAGCATTTTTCTTATGTTCAGCCGATAAAATAACAAAGGCCATTTTGGCATAACCGACTTCGGGTTCAAACTTAGGTACTTTTGGAAATTCGCCAATCAAGGGAAGAATGAAGATAGGATGGGCTAGGTTCTGTTCCCAATAAATATGTATAACAGGGATTGTTTCTTGTATGGATGGATAAAAAAACCTCCCATGGGTTATGGGAGGAATTGGTATTTTGTACTTGGAATTTTAGTTAAGTCGTAGGATCTGGTGTCATCCTCAAATACGGTTTGATTTCCTTTACGCCTTTTTTGAACATGTCGATGGCATCTTTTGTAGAAATAGCCGGACTCACTACTACATCTTCTCCGTTTTTCCAATTGGCAGGTGTTGCCACTTTGTGATTTGCGGTGAGCTGTAACGAATCGACGACCCGCAGTAACTCGTAAAAATTACGGCCAGTTGAGGCGGGATAGGTCAACATCAGCTTTACCGTTCGATCGGGAGCGATGATAAAGACCGAACGCACCGTAAGGGTGTCATCGGCTTTCGGATGGATCATATCATAAAGGTCGGAAACCTTTCGATCTGTATCGGCGATAATCGGAAAATTGACCGTGGTATCGTTCACCTCGTTAATATCCTTTATCCATTCTTTGTGCGAGGCGGCATCATCAACGCTGAGCGCCAACATTTTTACGTTGCGCTTGTCGAATTCACCTTTGAATTTCGCCGTAGTGCCCAATTCGGTAGTACATACGGGTGTGAAATCAGCTGGGTGCGAGAATAAAATGCCCCAGCTATCGCCGAGATAATCGTAGAGATTGATTTCTCCCATTGAGCTGTCCGCCGTAAAATCGGGAGCTTTGTCGCCTAATCGTATTGTTGCCATTTTGGTGTTTTTTTTTTGGATTAAAATTTATCCTATAAATCTAGTAGATTAAACAAGAATCGCCATGGGTTAATGGTTAAAAGTGTATTAAAGTTTACTACTTTTAGATGATGGAGAACAAAGATTTAGAAAAACTAAAATACCCCATCGGCAAATATGAAGTGCCGAAAGACATTACCGACACGCACATTGCGGAATGGATCGAAAGCCTGGAGCGCCTCCCAAACCGTTTAAGGAAATTGGTAGAAAATCTATCCGAAGAACAACTGGAAACCCCATATCGCCCCGCTGGATGGACGGTGCGCCAGACCGTTCACCACATTGCGGACAGTCACCACCATAGTTACATCCGTTTCAAATGGGCCTTGACGGAAGATAAACCTATTATAAAGGCTTACGATGAAAAAGCCTGGTCAGATCTGTTCGATGCCAAGTCCGCACCCATTACACTTTCGTTGGACCATTTAAGTGCGGTACATGCTAAATTAGTGTATTTGTTAAAGGGACTTTCAAGATACCATCTACAACGGACATTCATTCATCCCAATGGTACTGTAGAAACCCCACTCGACGAGAACATCGGTCGCTACGCCTGGCACGGTAACCATCATTATGCACATATTGAGAATTTGATCAAGAGGTCTTTTGATAAGCAAGTGAACATATAACCGGAAAAATTTAAGGTTGAACAATGCCTAAAGGCATTGTTCAAGGTTCAAGGTTAACAAAATAGCAGGTAAACAACCTTGAACCTTGAACGTGCCGCAAGGCACATTAAACCTTAATTTTTTGCTATCTACTGTCACTGCGCACTGAACACTATTTTCACGCTTTCCACTTAATATTGCAACCGATACTAGGTTTTTGGTTTTTGTGGATTTCCTTACCTTCTAGCAAAGCATCCAAGGCATTCCGCAAATCTTTTCCAGTAAGGGGTAGTCCGTTTCCGGGTCGGGAATCGTCCAACTGGCCGCGGTAGACCAGTTTCAAATTCGCATCGAAAAGATAGAAGTCGGGAGTACAAGCGGCGTTGAAGCCCTTTGCCGTTTCTTGGGTCTCGTCGTAAAGATAAGGGAAGGTATAGCCTTCTTCTTCCGCGGTTTCCTTCATCAAATGCGGTGCATCCTGCGGATAGTTCTCCACATCGTTACTTGAAATCGCGATAAAACCGATGCCTTTTTCCTGATACTCTTTTGCCAGTTTTACGATTTCGGGATTGACATGCTTTACGAACGGACAATGATTACAGATGAACATGATAACCGTTCCCTTATCGCCTTTTAAGGCTTGCAGGTTTACGGTTTTTTCGGTTACGGTATCTGTTAGGCTAAATTCAGGGGCTACCGTTCCGAGGGGAAGCATATTGCTGGGTGTTCTTGCCATGGAAGGAGATAATTATTGATTGTTAATTAGTAATTATTGAAAGAGTAATTATGGGATATATTTGTTATCCGACAGGCTATTTTTTAATTTCCATGTTTGCAAGATAACCTAAATTTCAACTTTCCGTAATGACCGATATCATAGCTTGGAACGATTTCACCAAATTGGACATCCGCATAGGTACCATCGTAAAAGTAAACGAATTCCCAGAAGCCCGTGACCCCGCCTACCAAATCCATGTGGATTTCGGGGAAGAAATAGGTGTCAAAAAGTCATCTGCCCAGATTACCGGTCGTTATAAAAAGGGAGAGCTTTTGAACAGGCAGGTGGTAGCAGTGGTCAACTTCCCCAAGAAACAGATAGCGAACTTTATGAGCGAATGTCTTATCTTGGGTGCCGTCGATGGTAAGGATGTAGTGCTTTTGCAGCCAGAAGCATCCGTAGCCAATGGGCTTAAAATTTCCTAATCCAGCCAACCTCTAAATTAACTTTTGAAAAATATAGGATACCGACTACTAAAGCTCTGGATCAAATCCGGATTATATCTTTACTATGGTAAAATACAGATTTCCGGCTTGGAAAACGTACCCAATAACGAGCCGGTGCTTTTTCTGCCCAATCATCAAGGCGCCCTGATGGATGTGCTCCTGATAGTTACGGACTGTGATCGGAAACCCTTCTTCTTGACCCGTTCCGATGTATTCAATACTCAAAAACTTAGAAATTTCTTCTCCTATTTACGAATGCTGCCCATTTACCGCATTCGTGACGGCAGGAATTCCCTGAAAAAAAATAAAGCGGTTTTCGATCAATGTGCGCGGTTATTTCAGCAGAAGCATGCCCTAGTAATGTTCCCGGAAGCAGATCACAACATCAAACGCCGGGTTCGACCGTTGAGCAAAGGTTTTACGCGTATTCTTTTTAATACGTTGGAAAAGACTCCGGAACTGAAAATTCACATCATACCCGTAGGTATGAACTATCGTAGCAACACTGGTTTTCCTGATAAGGTTGCACTGTATTATGGCAAGCCCATTTTGACCAATGAACTTTACGATAAAAAAGAGGTTCCCAATGCTAACACTACTTTAAAGGATGCCGTTTTCGAGAGCTTGAAAAAACTCACTACACATATTTCGGACGAGGAAAACTACGATGTACTTGCCCGAAAAATGGATGCCTTGCAAGTAGATTACCTAAATCCTTCGGAAACCAATGCCGCGATTAAAAACTTGGACGCTTCCGATGACAAAAAAACGGATAGTCCAAGCCCAACTGTTTTACAAACTATTTTTAAAGGTTTTTTTGCCGCGTTAAATTTCCCGGTAATCATCCTATGGCGAATCTGGGTAAAACCTAAGGTCTGGGAGCCGGAATTTATGGGTACGTTGCGGTTCGGGTTTGCGTTGCTTGCGTATCCTATATATTATCTGATGCTATTTGCCGTTATCGCCGGAATTTGGAATGCAGCTGTAGGATTTACCGTGATAGTTGGGATTTTCTTGTTTAATTGGGCCTATGTGAGGTGGAATTGAGTATTCTATCATAATTAGAGCGCATTCTGCTTTCTACGGAATGACAATGAAAAACTTAGCTAACTTTGAACTTGAACTTGAACTTGATACTTAAATTTTATTCACATCATCCCCCCAAAAAAGATAGCGTTCATCAACAACTTGTTCGTTCCGTACCAAAAGGCCCTGAAATTAGTGTTGTCCGTAAAAACGATGACCCGGCCTTTACCCGTTCGTTGTACTTGAAAGGGAACGCTGTTTTTTAGCATATTGAGGTTCTCCTCTGAGATGTAGCCGCTCATCAGGGGGCTGTTGGTATATTGAATCGGATTATTGTAACTGTTCTTGTCGGGCTCGATGTAAATGTTTGTATTTCTGAACAGGGGCAATCTATCGTTTTTGTACCCGAAGTTAATGGGATGCGAAAGATCGAGTTTGGCCTCGAAAATGGCTCCTCCAGTAACCTGTGCACCTTCGAAATCATCTTTTTGGTCGAATGCGATGTTTTTGGCAATCAAGGTGTCCTTCTTAAATTTCAATTCCATAAGGCCATTTTTTTCAAACGATTCCGCCATGTCGCGGTAGCCGATCAACGTGCCGCCCTGTTTGACCCATTCCTTCAATTTTTTGGATTGTTTTTTCGAAAGTCCGACGCTACCCATACTCGGGATGATAAAATCGGTATACTCGTTCAAATCGACGGAATCGAAATATTCCGTATCGATTTTGGTGATGTTCATTTCGTATCGGGTATCGAAAACATGCCAGATTTCCCCGGCATCATAGGAGCGGACACCCACGCCGACCAACAACGCAACCTTTTGCTTTTTTATGGGGTCAAAATCGTTGCTTCCCAAATCGATGCCTTTGGTGAGTCCTGTATTTACTGCGGTAATCTGTATGTCGCTTTTAAGGGCAACTTCCTTTAAAAACGCGTAAAGTTCAGCGGCATCTAAGGCCTGCTGCTGTACGGGAACCATAATCGTACCGTAGCCGTATTCTTTTCCTTCTAGGCTAAAGGGCGCTTTGGCCACTTTGGCGCGTATCCCTTGGTTTGCTATTAGGTTCAGGGCTTTCGGACTGTAATATTCGTTCCATTCGAAAAGGTAGGCATAATCGCTTTGGGCATCTAGGCTGCCGGTTAAAGGGGATAACTCGGTAACTTCTTCTCCGGCAAGGCCCAAGGATCGCAATTCGGTATAATCGAGATTGAAGGCCAAGGGAAGCGTCCAAGCGGAAACGTCGTAGAAAATACTATCGGAAAAGCTGGTCCGTTTTTCGAACATGGCTTTGATCAAGCGGTAGTTTTTTTGGATTTTTGGCACGACATAGCTGTATCCCTTTTTATATTCTTTTCCATTGAGGCGCACATCTTTGGAAAGTTGGTGGAATTTGATGTTCTGGCGTTGCAAAATTTCCGCGAAGTGCCAGGTCTTTGCTGCATCCTTGCTATCCCCCAAGATCAGGGCCTTGTCTCGACCAATCGCGGATTCGATGCCCATGTCCCTAAAAAACGCTCGTTGGTAATCCAGCATCTTGACCCTCATGGCTTGGGCCGCCTTGAGAGTGGATAAAGCCGTAACGAACTGGTTGCGAATGGTAAACGGAAAGCTCAGGGTGCCATTCTCGCTTTCCTGCAAATGGCCCCTTGAACTGCCTTGTTCGAATAGGATGCCGACGCCCCCATTGATGTCGGGAAAGGTAGAGCCCTTGCCATAGTAGTAGTCGTCATATTCTTCTTCGGAATAGTACAGCGACCCGATGCTATCAAGGGCCTTGGCATGATACGTTCCGATTTCTGCGGTAAGTTCTTGATTCATTTTAGGGGTAAGGGGATGTACCCGCGTCGGCTCTCCCGGTTGAAAAAAGAAGGTGGAATTCGTGCCCATTTCGTGATGATCCGTCAGAATGTTGGGCATCCATGTATGGAAAGAGGCGATACGTGCACGGCTTTCGGGCAGTTGTACCGGCAGCCAGTCGCGGTTCATATCGAACCAATAGTGGTTAGTGCGCCCGCCCGGCCAACCTTCATGGAATTCCCTGTCGTTACTGTCGGCATTCAGGTTGCTACTTTTATTGGTGTTCGCCCAATGGGCAAAGCGCTGCAGGCCATCGGGATTGAATGATGGATCCATCAAAATGATCGTGTTTTCCAAAAGTCCCTCGATTTCCGTTCCTTGCGCCGCGGCCAGATAATAGGCGTAGGCCATACCGGCATTGGCACCGCTAGGTTCGTTGCCATGAATGGAAAAACCTTGGTAGACTACTATAGGCATAGTGTTAACATTTAAATTGCCGCTGCCGTTTTCGGTAAGGGCAACATGATCTTGCCTAATTTTATCTAAATTTTGATGGTTCTCCGGTGCTGTTATCGTAAGGAGTAAAAGTGGTCTTCCTTCAAAGGTTTCGCCCCGGTTTTCGATGCTAATGCGGTCGCTAGCCTTGGCCAAGGCCTGCATGTAGAACACGAGCTTGTCATGGGTAACATGCCATTCGCCCACCTCGTGGCCGATGATTTCTTTCGGGGTCGGTATGGATTGGTTGTAGCTGATATCTTGTGGAAGGTAATAACTGAGGTCAAGGCTATCTTGCGCGAAACCGATTTGTAGAAGTAAAAAGGCAGTTACGAATAGTAGATTTTTCATACAATGTCCGCTTTAGTGTGGCTATAAATGTAGGTAATCCAAGATTGTTGGTCAAGATAAGATGAAGTGATAACCCGAAATGCCGATGTTCGATCCCACTAAAAAATAAAAATAGGCCCCAAAAGGCCTATGTGTATAAGTTTAACTGCAGAGGTTAAACTACTTCCATTTTTGGAATTTGGCCCTTCGACTGCGCTCAGGGTGACAGTTTTAGAATTTAAAATTTTCTCTTCTAAATATCGTCAAAGCTCACATCGGTAAAGCTATCGGTAGATTTGGCTTCCCCGTTTTCGCTAGGCTCTTCCTCCTCCTTTTTAAAATCCTTTTGATGTCTTTCCGAGATGACTTCCGTTCCTTTTTCGTCGATGATGAAGTCCATCATTTCTTCGACATTTTCCCGAAAATCCTCAAAATCTTCTTTATAAAGGTATATTTTGTGTTTTTTGTAGTGAAAAGATCCATCGTCGTGGGTAAACTTTTTGCTTTCGGTGATCGTTAGATAATAATCGCCCGCTTTGGTGCTCCGTACGTCGAAAAAATAGGTTCTTCTGCCAGCACGCATAACTTTGGAGTGAATTTCCTCCTGGTCTATTGAATTTTTCCCTTCCATCTTTCTACTTGTTGGTTGTTTATCCAAAAGTGAAAAAAAAAAGTCAATACAACAACAATTTTCTGATTTTCTTTGACTGTATTGCTCTTGATTTTAAGATGCGTTCTCCGATAGTTGTGTTATATACAACTCTTTGTAGTATCCTTCCTTATTATTTAGCTGTTCGTGGTTGCCTTCTTGTAGGAGTTCACCATCTTTAAGCACGAGTACCTTATCGGCGTTCTTGGCCGAAGATACCCGATGGCTGACAATGAGCGTGGTCTTATTGTCTGAAGCTTTCTTGAGGTTGCTTAAGATTTCTTCCTCTGTTTCTGTATCCACGGCGGATAGACAATCGTCGAAAAGATAGATCTGGGGATCTTTCAATAGGGCACGTGCAATAGACACCCGCTGTTTCTGGCCTCCACTGAGGGTAATGCCCCTTTCGCCGAGCACCGTATCATATCCTTTTGAAAACCCTATGATATTTTGGTGCACAACAGCCTCTTTGGCGGCTTGAACCACTTCTTCGTCCGTAGCGTTTTCCTTACCGAATTTGATATTGTTCTTTATGGAATCGGAGAATAGAAATGCATCTTGGGGCACCGCACCGATGGCCTGTCGCAAACTATCGATATTCAGCTGCCGGATAGGAACGTCATCAATCAAAATTTCTCCCGAGGTCACATCATAAAGCCGGGCTATCAGGTCTAGAATGGTGGATTTGCCCGAACCGGTCTTACCGAGTATGGCGACGGTATCGCCGGCATTGATGGTGAACGAAAGGTTTTTGAGGGCCGTTATTTCGGTATCCTCATACCTGAACGTGACGTTTTTGAATTCTATTTTCCCAGTAATAGGTGTGGTTTCAAATACGGTATTTTCGATGTCCGGCGTTTCCTGTAAAAATTCATTGATCCGTTTTTGTGAAGCTTCCGCCCTTTGCACGATGGAAGTCAACCAACCGATAATGGCTACGGGCCAAGTGAGCATATTGACGTAAAGGATGAATTCCGCAATCACCCCGACCGATTCGATCTCCCCATCGATAAATTGCTTTCCTCCTATATAAATGACGAAAAGGTTGCTGATACCGATCAGAAGCACCATCAAAGGAAAGAACCAAGCATCTACCTTGGCCAGATTCATACTTTTATCCTTGCCCTCCAAAGCGAGTGAACCCAGTTCTTTGTTGATTTGGGGCTCTAGGGCATAGGCCTTAATGACCGATACGCCTGAAAATACTTCTTGGGTAAAGGTGGACAGGGTCGATAGAAATTGCTGTATGACGGTGCTGCGTCTATGAATAACCTTACTAATATGATAGATTAATACAGACAAGATAGGTAGAGGAATCAGCGCATAGGCAGCGAGGGTTGGCGCGGTAATGAACATAATTGGGATGATACAGACAAAAAGGGTGACGGTATTAATGCCGTACATCAAGGCAGGCCCTGTATATAACCGTACCTGGTTCACATCTTCACTGATGCGGTTCATCAGGTCGCCGGTGCGGTTCTTTTTATAAAAATTGAGGCTCAACAATTGGTAGTGGTCGAACACTTCGTTCTTCAGGTCGTACTCGATATAACGGGACACATTGATAATCGTCTGGCGCATCAAAAAGGTAAAAAACCCCGATAGCAGTGCGGCTCCGACGATAATGAGTATGAATTTTAAGAGTAGTCCCTCGGCCTCCGACTCCGCAATTTCGGAATCCATAAACTGCTCGACCACGCCGATGGATTTGTTTACATAGGATGGCATTACGAGTTGCAACATTCTGGCGATGATGGTTATAAAGATACCTACCAGTAATTTCTGCCAGTATTTTTTAAAGTATTTGTTGAGGTGTTGAAGTTCTTTCATGCAGCGGCCCAAAAATCAATTTGGCAAAGGTAATCAAGAAACAAGAATCTAGAACCAAGAAACAAGACAAAAGAAATCAGAGGTGTTAATTACGATGGACAAGTTATAGGAGTTCAGACGATACGAACACAAATTTTCATCAAACAAACCCTAAACACCGAGCATCTGACATTTTTTGCGCTTGAACTTGAATTTGCGTTTGAACTTAACCCCTCTTTCGTTATTTTTGCGGCTTGAAGACGAATTCATAGTATCTAATAAAAGTTCTTTACCACAATGTTGACACGAAGACACATCAGGATAAAGGTAATGCAGTGCATCTACGCCCTGACCCAATCAAAGGACGATTCTTTGGAAAAGCAGGAGAAATTTTTGCTGTACAGTATCGAAAGTATGTACAATCTTTACTTGCTGATGATGAGCATGATGATTGAAATTCATCATATGGCCGGGGAGCAGTTGAAACTATCTTCGAAAAAGTATCTGGCGACCGCGTCGGATACGTATCCCGATCAAGAAAAATTCGTGAACAATAGGCTGTTGCTCCAATTGGTGAACAATGAGGCTTTAAAGCCGGAACTCAAGAAACGCAAACTCAAAAATTGGTACCTGAACGATGAGTATGTGAAGATTTTGTATAAAGAGATTGTCGATCATCCTTTATATACCAAATATATGTCCTCTGGGAAAAGTGCTTATGAAGAGGATAAGGATTTTCTAGCATCGATTTTTAAGGAAGTGATTGCTCCCAACGACAAAATCTACGATTATTTTGAGGACGAGAAGCTGACCTGGGTGGATGATATCCCCATAGTAAACACCTTTATTTTAAAATTATTCAAAAAAGCGAACGAAAACCGTCCGGATTCCTTTTTTCTTCCTCGCTTGTTAAAGGATGATGCGGATATGGAATTTGCACAAAAGCTCTTGACCAAAACCTTGCTCAACGATGCCGAGTGGACTAAGGAAATCGAGGGGAAAACGCCCAACTGGGACAAAGACCGTATCGCCGATATGGACTCCATCCTATTAAAAATGGCGATATGTGAATTGTTGAACTTTCCGACCATTCCCGAAAAAGTGACCATCAACGAATTTCTGGAAATCGCTAAAGAATACTCCACCCCAAAAAGTAGTATTTTTATTAATGGGATACTCGATAATCTGGTCAAGGAGTACAGGACCGAGAATAAATTGAACAAAATCGGTAGGGGATTAATTTGATGATATCTTTGCCACTTAGAAGTAGTATCCAATAAAATCGTTTTGTAAACGTTATGGATTTATGTGTCCGTTTTGATCGACGAACCGCACAGTTATAAATAATTCATTAATTTTGCAAACTAATTAAAAAGTACAACCCATGAGAAAAGCAATTTTAGCCCTTAGTGCCATTTCTATGATGGCGTTTACATCCTGTAAGGATAATGCCTCTAAAAAGATAAATTCCGATAACGTGGTCCAGGCTGCCGAACGTGATGAGGCCGGCAAGCAGATTCCCGTTATGGAATTCGAAGAGTCGGAGCACGATTTCGGTACGATCGAACAGGGTACGGCCCAAGAGACCGTATTCAAGTTTACCAATACTGGCAATGCGCCATTGATCATTACAAACGCGACGAGCTCTTGCGGCTGTACTGTGCCAGACCCACCAAAAGATCCTATCGCTCCCGGTGAAACCGGTGAATTAGTGGTGAAGTTCAACGGATCCGGACAGAATCAAGTGAGCAAGACCATTACGGTAAACGCAAACACTGAAAAAGGTTCGGAGCTATTGCGCATCAAGGCCTTTGTAAATCCTAAGAACGCCGGTCCTGTAGGCCCGACGTCTTAAAAAATCAATTTCATCTTGCAACTGCCGTTGTTTAGGCCGTTAAAAGATATACGATATTATAATAGGTTGACTTAAGGCCTGCCGACAGGTGGGTCTTACGTTGTTTATTGTTAGACTGATAGGTTAAATGATAAAGCTTTACGTCTAAACCAGAGTAGAACACTAACCAAGAAAATTGAAATAAATAATGGGTGACATAGGACAGTTTCTTCCGATGATCTTAATTTTTGTTGTTGCGTATTTTTTTATGATACGACCGCAAATGAAACGTTCAAAGGATGAAAAAAAATTCGCCGCCGAATTGAAAAAAGGCGATCGTGTAGTTACCAAAAGCGGATTGCACGGCAAGATCATGGATCTGAACGATAAGGATTTTTCCTGTATTTTGGAGACTATGGCCGGAAAACTCAAATTCGACCGCTCTTCCATTTCCATGGAAATGAGCAAAAAATTGAACACACCCGAGAAGAAATAGGGGTAAGGTTCAGAATATTTTAAAGCACCGGTTTTTTAGAGACCGGTGCTTTTTTTGTGTATGAAATTAGTACCTTGTTCTTTCAATCCACGAATCCACAATATGTACCAAAACAGAAGAAACTTCATCAAAAAAAGCACCTTGGCACTGGCAGGCTCCAGCGCAGCCTTCATGTTCCCTATGGAACTTTTGGCCACGATGCGCAAACCGGTAGGCGCGAACGATCGCATCAATGTTGGTCTTATCGGGTGTAATGGCATGGGTTTTAGCGACCTCAGTTCGATGTTGAAAATTAGCGAGACGAATGTTATTGCTCTTTGCGATGTCGATGAAAACGTGCTAAAGGCCCGGACCGCAGATCTTGAAAAAGCGGGCATCAAAAAACCGATGTGGTACAGGGATTATCGAAAATTGTTGGAAAACAAGGACATTGATGTCGTTATCATCGGTACTCCCGACCATTGGCACTGCCTGATGTTGACCGATGCCTTACAAGCAGGTAAAGATGTCTATTGCGAAAAGCCCATCGCCAATTCCGTCCAGGAATCCAATATCATGTTGAACTACGCGGGCGCCAGCGACAGGATGGTACAGGTCGGGCAATGGCAACGCAGCCAGCCGCATTTCGTCGATGCCATTAATTTTGTGCATTCCGGAAAATTGGGCAATATCCGTTTGGTGAAGGCCTGGGCCTATCAGGGTTGGATGAAACCGGTACCCGTATTGCCCGATGCTGCCGTGCCGGAAGGTGTGAACTACAAGATGTGGTTGGGGCCGGCACCCGAAAGACCGTTCAATCCCAATCGCTTCCATTTTAACTTCCGATGGTTCTGGGATTATGCGGGGGGCCTGATGACTGACTGGGGTGTGCACATGTTGGATTATGCGCTATATGGAATGAAGGCCGGAACTCCCAAATCCGTAATGGCTCTAGGTGGAAAATACGCTTATCCCGATGACGCCTCTGAAACTCCAGATACGCTACAGACGGTTTACGAATACGACGGATTTTCAATTCTTTGGGAACACGCTACTGGTATCAGCGGGGGTAATTATGGTAGGGACCATGGTGTAGCATTTATTGGCAATTCCGGTACCCTCGTGGTCGACCGGAACGGTTGGGAAATTATTCCCGAAGAAGAGTTCCAAGGATGGGGTAAAGAGGGCATACCCAAAATGAAGGCCGAATCACACGGTACGGGAGGCTTAAAAGGACTCGACCTGCATACGGTTAACTTTATAGAAGCCGTAAAAAGCAGGGACGCTTCAACCTTGAACGCCCCGATTAAAGTAGGTTATGACGCTGCCGTAGTGTCGCACATGGGCAATGTGGCCTATAAAACGGGTAATCGTATTTACTGGGATGACACGGCCGGAAAGTTCAAGGAAAAAGAAGCCAATCAATATTTGCAAGCGAATTATCAGAACGGATGGAAGTTGCCACTTGTTTAAAAATTTCAAGTACCAAAGTCCAAAAAAAATCAGTGCTAAACTTTGACAAAATGTTGCCAATCTAAAAAGAGAGTTAGAGGTCAGTAGATAAGCACATAAGATTTAATAGGCAAAAATGCTGTTAAAGGGCACCTCCCCTTTTTTTCAAGGGGAGGTGCCGAAGGCGGAGGGGTTTCTTCGGGATGTTACAAACTCACAAAATATTTTAGACCGCTCACTAGCGGACTAAACGACTAAATTAAAGGTATACTGGTAGCTACTGACCTCGAAAGAGAGTTATTTGTAATTTAAGCGTTCTCGGCAAGAGTAATTATTGGGATTTCCCCCCCACAATCTCACAGATTTTAACGATTACCTCCACCGCTTTCTGCATGCTCTCAACAGGTACATATTCATATTTTCCATGAAAATTATGTCCGCCCGCGAAGATATTGGGACATGGGAGCCCCATGTAGCTTAATTGCGAACCATCGGTGCCACCACGAATAGGCTTAATAATCGGCGTCACGCCGACGGCTTCCATAGCTTCTTTGGCAATATCGACAATGTGCATGACCGGCTCGACTTTTTGTCGCATGTTGAAATACTGGTCCTTGATTTCTAAAGTGATGCAGTCGCCGTGAACACTGTTCAGCTTTGCTGCAATGTCACGAAGCAGTTGTTTTCGTTTTTCGAAGAGTGTTGCATCGTGGTCGCGAACGATCATTTCGAATTCCGCATGTTCGATTTCGCCCTTTAAATGGTGCACGTGAAAAAAGCCTTCTCGGCCTTGGGTACGTTGGGGCGTTTCCTCGGGGGGTAAAATTTCAAGGAATTCCGTGGCGATGCTGATGGCATTTACCATCTTGTCCTTGGCGTAACCGGGGTGTACACTTTTTCCGGTAATTATCACTTTGGCACTTGCGGCGTTGAAATTTTCGTATTCCAGTTCCCCAATCTGGCTGCCGTCTAGGGTATAGGCCCATTCGACTCCGAACTTGTCGACATCGAAAAAGTGGGCGCCGCGTCCTATTTCCTCGTCAGGGGTGAAACCTATCCGTATTTTTCCGTGTTTAATTTCTGGGTGGTCGATAAGATATTCCATGGCCGTCACGATTTCGGTAATGCCCGCCTTGTCGTCTGCGCCCAAGAGGGTAGTACCATCTGTGGTAATTAGGGTCTGTCCTATATATTGTAGTAAATCCTCAAAATAATCGGGGGAAAGTATGATGTTATCCAAGGCATTGAGAACGATATCCTTGCCATCGTAGTTTTCGATGATCTGGGGATTTACATCCGTTCCCGTAAAATCAGGACTCGTATCAAAGTGCGAGATGAATCCGATAACCGGCACATCTTCATTGATATTACTCGGTAAAGTTGCCATAATGTAAGCGTTGTCGTCGATTGTAACCTCTTCTAGACCGATTTCTTCAAGTTCTTCGACCAGTTCTTCCGCAAAAAGCCACTGCTTTTCGGTACTGGGGGTAGTTTTAGAATTCGGATTACTCTGGGTGTCAATCTTTACGTATTTCAGAAAGCGTTCTAAGATATGCTGCATGGAATCTCAAATTTGATTTAAAAGTACGAAATCGGGGATAATCCGGATTGCAGACAAAATGGTGAACAGACTATTTTAACCATTTTCCTACGTTTTTAGGATAATATTTACTTAATTTTCAGCTTTCAAATTAACAAACACAAACACAAACACATTATGAAAACAAAGTATTTTATGGTTTTGATGTTCTTGTTCGGAGTTGTCGGCCTTGCCGGTGCCCAGATAACAGGAACCGTATTGGACGATACCGGGGAACCCTTGCCCGGCGCTTCGGTAGTCGTTAAGGGTACCACGACAGGTTCTACGACCGATTTCGATGGAAAATTTTCTATCGACGCAGAGGTCGGCGATATGCTGGCAGTCTCCTATATTGGTTTTGAGTCGAAACAAGTCGCTGCAGAAGCTGGAGAGATGAGTATACAATTGACATCAGGTGTAGCCTTGTCAGAGGTAGTGATCATCGGGTCGCGCGCCCCGAACCGAACCGCCATTGAAAGTGCGGTGCCGGTAGACGTTATAGATATGAAAGAACTGAACAGCGTCGCCCCACAGGTGAACCTGAACCAGATATTGAACTATGTAGCCCCGTCGTTTACCTCGAATACCCAAACGATTTCCGATGGTACCGACCATATCGATCCCGCCTCCTTGCGAGGTTTGGGTCCCGATCAGGTTTTGGTGCTCATCAACGGAAAGAGACGACATAACTCCTCCCTCATTAACGTGAACGGCACTTTTGGCCGGGGTAGTGTGGGTACCGATTTGAATGCGATTCCCGCTGCTGCCATTCAACGTATCGAAGTATTGCGTGATGGTGCGGCAGCCCAATACGGTTCCGACGCAATAGCAGGCGTAATCAATATCGTATTGAACAAAAGCGTCAACGAATTGACCACTTCCATAACCACCGGAGCCAATTTTACGGAAAACGCCAACGATCAGACCGGAGGTGTCGATGGAGCGTCGACCAACGTGGCCGCAAGTTATGGCGTTCCATTAGGTGATAATGGCGGATTTCTTAATCTTTCCGGGGATTTCGATGTTCGACAGGATTATAGTCGGATGAAGGAATGGGAAGGTGACGTTTTCAATCAATATAATGTAGTTGAGCGCTTTGCTGGCAACGATGGATATGATATTTCTAATTTATTGGATGATGATGTGGCGGATGTCATACAATACGCCAATCAAGCAGGAATAAATCTGAACGGAGCAACTACCAAGGAAGAGCTACAGCCCATACTTGGTGCGGATGCCACGGAAGCTGAACTATCGGCTCGTGGACAACAACGTAGCGATTACAACATGCGTGTCGGACAATCTGCCTTACGTGGCGGTCGTTTCTTCGCCAATTTCTCCCTGCCTTTAGACGATAATGGTACAGAAGTGTATTCCTTCGCCGGACTCAGTTCACGAACCGGTAACTCCGCAGGCTTTTATCGGTTACCTAACCAAAGTCGAACCTATACACCCGCATATATCAATGGATTTTTGCCGGAAATTAATTCTAACATCAAAGATCAATCGCTTGCTGTTGGGATAAAAGGAAAAATTGGCGACTGGGAGGTTGATTTGAGTAATACTTATGGTCGAAATGCTTTTTTGTATACGATAGGGAACACTTACAACGCTTCGATGCAAAGAGCTTCACCAACCATTTTTGATGCCGGCGGATTTTCCTTTGCTCAAAACACTGCCAACCTTGATGTTACCCAATATTTTGACGACGTCATGGCCGGGCTGAACGTAGCTTTTGGAGCGGAGTATCGCACCGAAAAATATGATATAGAGGCAGGTGAGGAACCCTCATATGCCCAGTATACTGCAAATGGACAACGAATTACCTTGGCTTCTCAACAAGCGGCACAAGATTTCTTTGGTAACAGCAGACCGGGTGGCTCACAGGTATTTCCAGGTTTTGCACCCGGTAACGAGCTCTCGAGGGGTCGCAGCAGTGTGGCCGGTTATTTGGATCTAGAAGCGGATTTCTCGGAAAAATTCCTTCTCAGTTTTGCGACGCGTTTCGAGAACTATAGTGATTTTGGGTCTACCATTAACTTCAAGTTATCTACCCGGTATAAAATAACAGACAATATAAACATAAGAGGTGCTGCCAATACTGGATTTAGGGCCCCTTCATTGCACCAGATCAATTTTAACTCTACTTCGACCATTTTTGATAACGAAGGAAACCCGCAGGAAGTCGGTACTTTTGCTAATGATAGTCGGGCTGCTAAGCTTTTGGGCATTCCCGATCTCAAGGAAGAAACCTCAAAAAGTGTTAGTTTGGGGCTTACCGCAAAAATTCCCGATGCGAATTTGACGATAACGGTAGATGGCTATTACGTTGAGATCGATGATAGAGTGGTCTATACGGGTCAATTCGAAGGTCCGGGAACAGGTACTGAATTAGATAATCTTTTACGTCAGGCCAATGCGACGGCAGCTTCATTTTTTGCCAATGCAATCAATACCGAATCAAGGGGAATTGATGCCGTAATAACACACAATGCCAACCTGAGTGAAAATTGGAGGTTGAAGTCCGACTTGGCCGGTACATTTTCCAGAACCAACCAGATCGGTGATATCAATGCATCTCAGGTATTGACCAATGCGGGTTTGGTGGACACCTATTTTCCCGAAGATAGTCGAGTGTATTTGGAAGAGGCCGTACCGCGAACGAAAATCAATCTGTCGAATAGCCTGACCTCCGATAAGTTGGTATTTTTTCTAAGGAATGTCTATTTTGGCCAGGTGACAGAAGCTACTACTACCATCGAGAACCAACAAGTGTTCGATCCGAGAATCGTGACTGATCTTTCTGTTGGATACAATTTTACCGATGCACTTACGCTTACCTTGGGAGCGAACAACCTGTTTGACATTTATCCCGAAAGGGCGTTCGACCAATACGGCAACCGAAGTGACGGCCGATTCGATTGGTCGCGTAGAGCACAGCAATTCGGTGTTGGTGGCCGGTATCTGTTCGCAAGGTTGAGCCTTACGCTGAAATAATTTTTAAAGATTGACAATGCATAAAAAGGCTGCCTGAACAGGTGGCCTTTTTCAACTTATATTCAGCGCAATCTCAAATCGCGGACGGACTATCAGAGCTTGTAAAAGCACTGGAATATATGGACTTATAAGGTATAACCATGCTATTCGAATTTACTACAAGCGCAAAATATACAACCTGCTGATCTATCCCTTTTTGAAAAAGGTATTTGACAATATTAGTGCTGAAATGTTGGCCAACTGGCAGACACAATTGGAAGGAGAATACTTGTCGCCGGTAAAAACTTAAAACATCCTCTTACCATATCACACAATTAGACCGCACCAGTAAATATAATCAAAAACATTTGCGTAACCGAATGATTACATTTATATTCGTAACCGATTAGTTACGTAAATTATGCGAAGGGACGTTTTTCAGGCAATTGCCGATCCGGTCAGACGGGACATTATTGAACTGTTGGCGAAGGAAACGCTTACTATAAACTCGATAGCCGAAAAATTTGAAATCAGTCGACCGGCGATTTCCAAACATCTGAAAATTTTAAAGGAATGCGAAATAATCGATTATAGAAAGGAAGGCAGGGAACGATTTTGTTTCATCCGGCCGAAAAACCTAATTCCAGCCTTTATGTGGCTCGGACAATACCAGAAACTTTGGGAGGACAAATTGGATTCTTTCGACAGATATTTGACAAAACTACAAGATGAAAATCAAACATAATGAGCAAGCTAAACGAAAGAAACAATCGGATGTTAACCATAAAACGGACTTTTAATGCACCAATATCCTTGGTTTGGGAAGCGTGGACGCAATCGGAACATATAGCGGAGTGGTGGAGCCCGAAAGGGATAAAAACAAAAGTTATCGAGCACGATTTTAAAGTCGGTGGAAAATGGATATATGCAATGCCCATGCCCAACGGTCAAGAATTTATAGCCGAAGGCGAATACACGGAAATAGTTGAATTTGAAAGAATCGTATCGCTGGCAAACTTCAGACCAATGACCGTGGGTGTTGAAATTCAAGCCTTGTTTCAGGAAAACGGAAACAAAACGGACTTTACCTTCCATATTGTCCATCCGACCGAGGCATATAAAATACAGCAAGAGAAAATGGGAATAATGAACGGTTGGGGTGCCGTTTTCGACAGACTCGGCGAACTTCTCAAAACTATGTAATCAATTAATATAATAGATATGAAAACGATGACCTGTAAACAATTAGGCGGCCCTTGCGAAAAAGAATTTCACGCGAACACCCTTGAAGAAATGGTAGAAAAAAGTAAAAGCCATGGCATGGAAATGTACCAAAAAGGCGACGAAGGACATATTGTGGTAATGAACCAAGTGAAAGAACAAATGAAATCTCAATCGCCCGATGATATGAAGGCGTGGTTCGAAAACAAAAGAAAGGAATTTGACGCCCTGCCCGAGGATAAATAGGGGGAATAACCCTAGTCAAAACGGCCTCGGACAATACGGACATTAGTTTACCGTATTGTCGTTCTGTTAATCGAGGTTCGCTAAAGCCTTATTACGAGTTTTTTTGGTTAAACTTAATAGCTTAAAATAAGGCTTTTGCTATGTGTTAACAGAAAAAGCTTGCGTTCAAAAAAATCACAACAAATATGTCTTATTACCAATAGGACGAACCCGGCAAAAGGGAAAAAGGGAAAAAGTTAATTTTTCTTTGTGTAATCGACACCAATAGAAGTGCTATTGCTTTCTATAAAAAGTTGAGTTTTAAATTTCATGGTAAAACGCGATTGGTAGAACCGAATTTTAGGGAGGAATTAAGAGGTTTGGGGACCGAATGTGCCTGAAATTGGACTAAAAAAAAGAAATAAATGACTGGAGAAACCAATATATCGGAATTAATAAAAGGAATGGCCCCAAAACTAAACGATGGGGAATATGTATTTGCGACAGTAAAAGATATAAGTAAGATCGACCGAAAAGACACTATTTGTGAGTTCAAGGAAAAGGAAGGAACGACTATCATCCTTGAGAGAAAAAAAGCGGACGAATTAAATATCGGCTATGAGTATATCGCTTCTTGGATTACGCTTAAGGTCAACTCCTCCCTTGACGCGGTAGGTCTGACTGCACTGTTTTCAACGGAATTGGCTAGAAATGGTTTAAGTTGCAATGTAATTGCGGGATATTATCACGACCATATTTTTGTTGACAAAAACGATTCCGGCAAAGCGATTGATGTTTTAATAAGGTTGTCGGAAAGTTACAAATAAAGCTAATTGATGTAAGAAATAAACAAAATTCCGATACAAAAATCGTTTCCGATATCGAGAGCAAAAAATACCGAACATCCTAGCTAAAACTTTTGAATTTTAGCAAATTGCAGAGGCACATCGATTGATGGAAAGCAATACTATCAATGGAAAAATCGTTGTGGCTGTTTAGTCCATAAATAGCTATTGTCGTTTTAGGGCACAAGCCTTTTGCCCAATTAATTCCGAAGAAGTAACCGTGCATGGCCTAATTCAAAATTTCCAATTGCTTGATAACCTGTTCGGCCGTTACTGGATACGGAACTCCTTCACGAATCGTTCGATACACCGTATCGAACAGGTTTAGATAAGACGATTTGGGGGCGGCAATGTTTTCGACCGTTTTAGTTCCGTCCTCGACAATGGTCGTGAGTACGCCTTCTTGACCATTTTCTTCGATACCGTATAATGGATCAAGAGGACTCATGTTTTCCATCAACTGTGCTTCCTGAATATCCGTGCGATATTTTACGTAAGAGCCTTTTGTGCCATTTAGGGCAAAAGCCGGTTTGGTGTCGGCAACCAAAAGACTGGCGGTAACGAAAACCTGTAGTTCATCGGAATAGGTTAAATGGATGTGTGCAAAATCGTCCACCTGCGTATAGGGACGAAAATAGCCCAAGGTCTTGGTCCATTGCAAGGGCATGCCAAACAGCGAAATTACCTGATCGAGAAGGTGTGGCCCCAGATCGAACAACAGACCACTACCGGCAACAGGAGTCTCCTTGGCCGCTTTTGGCCCGATTTCATATTTGTAGCGGTCAAAACGAACATGTACTTCGACCAATTGGCCGAGTCTACCGGAGTCCAACACTTTTTTAACCGAAAGGAAATCGCTATCAAATCTTCTGTTTTGATAAGGGAGTGCATGCTGTTCGTTCTTTTTGGCCACCTCAAAAAGTTGTTCGGCTTGTGCAGGGGTAACGGTAAACGGTTTCTCAACCAGTACGTGCTTGCCTGCCTCGAGTGCCTTGAGGGCAAATTCAAAATGCGTATTGTTCGGCGTATTGACGATGACCAGTTCAATTTGGTCATCGGCCAAAAGCGCGTCCACGGAATCGTAACTTTTTATATCCGGATATCTTTGATGCGCGCGTTTTTGCGAACGCTCGACAACAGCCGTAAATTCAAATCCTTTATGTGCATCCACGAATGGGGAATGAAAGAGTTGGCCCGACATGCCGTAGGACAGAATACCAGTTTTTATCGTATTTTCCATTACTAATGATATGTTTTAATCGTTAATCAGTATAGGCTATATTCTTAACTTCAAAAATCCTATCTTCCTTTGCCAACTTTAAAATAGCTTTGTCCCCCACTTTTTTATGGATCAATATTTTGGCAATCGGTGAGATAAAAGAGATTTTCCCCTTGGATATATCCGCCTCGTCGACTCCTACGATTTGATATTTTTGGGTGTTCTTCGCATCTCCTATTTTGAGGGTCACCCACGCCCCAAACCGTATTTCATTTTGGGGTTGCCCTTTCAAATCGAGTATTTTAGCAGTTACAATCCTGTTGTTCAGTAATTGCAATTTGGCATTGATATGGTTTACGGCAATGCGTCTTTCATTTTCGTTAGCATTGTCCATAGTGTCCTTTTCATCGATCAGTAGCTGTTTTTCGGCCAATAGTTCATCCATGCCCATTTGGGTCACGTAGTTGGTTACCCCTTCCGGCAGGTCTGCCCTAGGTGGTACCATCGGAATTTCTTCCTGATCATCTTCCTTTACAAATCCTCTGCTCATTGTTTACTTGATTTTAATAACGACTTTGCCCTTTGTACGTCCGTTCTTCACGTAAAGAATGGCATTTTTTGTTTCTTCCAAAGGAAATTCCTTATCGATTACCGGCTTTATTTTACCATCTTCCACAAGGCTTTTTATTTCCTGAAGTTGTTTTGAATTGGCTCTCACAAAAACAAGGCTATAGTAGGCGGATTTTGATTTGATCAACTTCGTGATCTTCCGTCTTCTCCAAGATAAGAATAATCTAGCAAAGACATTGAGTTTCATACGCTCAGCGGTTTCTTTATCCATAGGACCGACAAGGGTGATAACTTTCCCTCCCTTTTTAATGACCTTAAAGGCATCTTCGGTAGTTTTATTTCCCAGCGTATCGAATACAAGGTCAACATCGTTGATCGAAGTTGTGTAATCTTCGCGTTTGTAGTCGAAAACCCGATCCGCCCCGAGTTGTTTTACCCAGTTGACATTGTCCGTGCTTGTGGTAGTATAGACATAGGCACCCATCGCTTTAGCATACTGGATGGCAAAAGAACCAACCCCACCTGACCCTGCATGGATCAGGACTTTGTCTCCCCTTTTGATTTTTCCTCTTTTTAAGGCTTGAATGGCAGTCAGCCCGACAAGGGGCAAACTGGCCGCCTCCTCAAAACTCATATTTTTTGGTTTTAAGGCGATAATGGTCTGGTTTACTGCCACAAATTCAGCAAAGGTACCTTGTTCATTTACTTTTGAAAAGACATCATCACCGATTTTAAACTTGGTTACATTTTCTCCGATGGCACTAATTTTTCCGCTAAGATCATAGCCCAAAGTGGCCGGTAGATCGAACTTATAGACACTTTTTAGGTTGCCTTCGATTATCTTATAATCTAAAGGATTGACCCCTGAGGCATAGGTTTCGATTAAGACCTCGTTGGCATTGATCGAGGGCTTATCTATTTGATTGATGGTAATATGTTCGGATGGATCACCGTATGCGGTAAACTGTGCTGCTTTCATTATGCTTCGCTATTTGTTTCTTCCCTATCCAACCTTAAAAATTTCAATCCAATTGCCAATAAAACGATAGAGATCGGAAGTATGGCAATTTCCCATTTAAGGTTGTTGACGTTCACAAAAACCACTTCAAGGAATTTAACGAACAAAATAATGACGATGACCTCTGCCAGCACATTTTTAAGATGGCCAATGTTCGGTGTTCTTATCCATTTAAGTACGCCGTTGCCATCCCCGTGTTTTTTGTTGGAAATAAACAGGGTATAGATACCGTGGGCAAAAATAAAAAGCACCAAGGCGATCAGAAAAGTATCCAAGGATTTGATAAGATAGGTAGTAGCGATATCCGCGGTGTGCAAATGAGCCTTATCCTTCGGGATGTAATCGAACAAAACCACCCGAAACGCATTAAAGGTCTTTAAGGCCCCAACGATAAATAATAGGAAGGAACCCAACAACGAACTTATAATGGCGATCCAACTGATAAAACGGAATATGTAAAATGGTTTTTTCATAAATTATGCTTTTAAAAACAAAAGAGGATAACCGATATCCGGTTATCCTCTTTCTTATAAGTTGACCGATATTTAAAGGGCCGATGCGCCTGCTTCGGCTACTGCGTGATCGTTTTCAACGATACTTCCGCTTACGCCGATGGCACCGATAATTTCTCCTGAACCGTTTTTGATCGGTACGCCACCTGGAAAGGTAATCAAGCCACCGTTTGAATGTTCGATGTTGTACAATGAACCACCAGGTTGCGACAATTCGCCGACAATGCCGGTATTCATGTCAAAATATCTGGCTGTCTTCGCTTTTTTGATGGAGATGTCCAAAGAACCCAGCCATGCGCCGTCCATACGGACGAAAGCTACCAGATTGGCACCGGCATCTACTACGGCTATGTTCATTTTCACGTCCAATGCTTTGGATTTTTCCTTTCCTGCCGAAATGATTTTTTCGGCCTGTGCTAATGTAATATTCATACTATACGGTTTATTAAGGATTAATTGATATTGCTTTATTTTGAGTTGTTCTTTTACCTACGATTTTCACATTTTGCGCCCTAATTTTGTCTTTTTCTCGGACCGTAGCTATGGCTATGCTCCTCAAAAAATCCTTCATTAGGCCACAAAAGCCGAAAATCTCGGTTCTAAACAATAACTCAAGATAAAATCATTGCAAAAGTAGGGTGCAGCTATGGCTTTCAAGTTACCGATATCGTCCAATAACTTATGAAAAAAGGTCAAATAGCTAGGCTATCATGCCATGAGGGTCGATAACAAACTTTTTGGCTACTCCAGTGTCAAATTCGGCATAGCCTCTGGGCGCATCTTGCAGAGTTATCACTTCCACATTTACAGCTTTGGCAATAGCTACTTTATCATACAATATGGCATTCATTAGTTGCCTGTGATATTTCATCGTGGGGGTTTGCCCAGTATGGAAGGAATGTGATTTTGCCCATCCCAATCCAAAACGGATTTTCAGACTTCCTTGTTTTGCGGCCTCATCTTCGGCCCCTGGATCTTCGGTCACATACAGGCCGGGAATCCCGATTTGGCCACCGGCTCTTGTAATCGCCATAGCTTGGTTCAAGACAATAGCGGGCATTTCTTTTCCTGCGTTGGCACCATGCCCACTCGCTTCGAAACCTACACAATCAACAAAGCAATCGACCTCTGGGACACCTACAATCATAGCGATTTGTTCTTCAACCGGAATACCGTTAGTCAAATCAATGGTTTCACAACCAAAACTTCTGGCATGGGCAAGACGTTCTTTATTCAGATCGCCTACTATAACCACGGCCGCGCCCAGTAATTGGCAGCTCGCGGCACAAGCGAGCCCTACTGGTCCCGCACCCGCAACATACACAACTGAACCGGCAGTCACGCCCGCCATGACCGCTCCATGAAATCCGGTCGGAAAAATATCGGAAAGCATGGTCAGGTCCAATATCTTTTCCATGGCTTGATCCTTATCCGGAAATTTTAACAAGTTAAAATCGGCATAAGGCACCATCACGTATTCTGCTTGGCCTCCGACCCAGCCTCCCATATCGACATAGCCATAAGCGGCTCCCGGGCGATCTCCGTTTACATTTAGGCAGATACCTGTTAGCCCGGTTTTACAATTTCGACAACGACCACAGGCAATGTTAAAGGGAACGGAAACCAAATCCCCTTTTTTGATGAATTCAACGTCCCGTCCGCATTCTATGACCTCACCCGTAATCTCATGCCCTAGAACCAATCCCTTTTCGGCGGTGGTTCTTCCCCTTACCATGTGTTGGTCCGAGCCACAAATATTGGTGGCAACTATCTTTAAGATAACACCGTGTTCACATTTTCGATTTCCCAACGCCAGTTTGGGATAGTCTATTTCCGTTACTTCTACTTTTCCAGGCTCCACATAGGAGACGCCATGATTTTTGCACATAATGTTCTGATTTAATTGGGATTAATAAATAATTTCAATTGGAAAATTGAATGATAAGTAATGTAGGAATAATTTTTGTACGATACTTATGAAAACAGGTCAATAATTTATGAAAACAGGTCAAACACTCAATGTTTGGGAAAACTTTAAGGATGCGGTCGAGCTTATTTGACTGACCATAAATAGAATAGAAGTAGAAAAAGTTATTGCCCAATCTCAGTTGGACTCATTCCGAACTTATTTTTAAAGGCGATGCTGAAGTTTGAAAGGTTATTGTAGCCTACCTCTATATAGATATCGGAGGATTTAAGATGGCCGCCTTCCAGTATATCCTTTGCCTTTTGCAGCCTTTTATCCTGTAACCACTTTCCGGGGCTTACCTTATATTCGGCCGTAAAATTACGTTTGAAGGTCGAAAGGCTCATATGACATAAAAAGGCGATCTCTTCCAATTTCAGGTTCGAGTACACATTGCTTTCAATAACTTTCTTGAACGGGGATGGATTTTTGGATATCAGCGAATACAGGTATCCTTCAAATCGCTTGCCATATTTATTCAATAGATACAACATAATCTCCTCGAATTTGATTGAGAGCAGGTTCTCCATAAAAATAGGGGGAGCAGCACTTATGGTATTCAATGAATTCAGATAGGAGTTGATATAGGCATCGTTTTCGATAATAAAATAGGGCATTTCATCCTTTTCAGATAGTTTATTATCAACATGTTTCTCAAGAAAATCCGTCAACTTGTGTTCCGAAAAAAAGAAGAGTTTACAGTAATAGCTTTTATCAGGATCTAACAATTCCGTCCAAAGGCAGTTCCCCTTTTTTATCAGCAAAGATTGTTCAGGGTTGACTGCAATTGCGGTGTCTGCGAAATGTACCTGCTTTTTGCCCACCTGTAAAAAACTGAACATGTTCATGCTCAAGTTGACCTTGCTTTTTACGACATCATTGTCCATTTTAAAATCATAAACGAACAGATCCGGGCCGGTCTTGCCATTATCAAGGTATATTTCGGGAATGTTCTCTATGGGCATAGGTGTCTTGGGTCAATATGTAAATATAACCTATTATGCTCTAAGCATAATCTATTGAAGGATGGGCGGTCTCTTTGATAAATACTGTACTGGTTGTATGGTCTATAATTAAGGAGTAGAGTCCCGGTTCGCTGGAAATGTTTTCACTTTTTCGATACTTTTGACCAAACGGATAAGTTGTGCCCCATTTAAAAGAAAAAATGAAACACTTTGAAAACATACTTGAACATATAGGCAGGTTCGTTACCTTAACCAAGGTCAAAACAGTCTCTTTTGATGCAAACAAGCTATAGGTTGAAATAGCTACCACCAACATACTGAAAGTGTTGGTTTTTCGTTTTATTACCAGTCTCATTACAAAAAACGGCAATAAAACATGATACGACCTGCTTCTTTCAACCCTATTTCAATCCTTAAAAAATCAATAAGCTTTACTCTTATATCGGCCTTCGTGATAATCGCAAGTTGCAGTGGTGATGATACCGGGAATATGGGGGATGCTACAGGCGATAATCCTAAAGACAGTACGCTTACAATCCCCAGAGATACCATTCCCGTTCTAGAGCCAAAAGACGTTCTCTTCTACGATTCCTTCGAGTCTGGCGACATGTCTGCTACCAACACCGATGGCTTTCAATGGTCCGGAAACAACAAGACCTCGGTGGTGACGAACGAAGCGGCTGTTTGGAATAATGGAGAAATCAACAACCCTAAACCGGACGATGGGAGGGATTGGACATCTAAAGACGGTTCATACGGATTGCGATTCCGTTATCCGGCCGGCGAGGCATGGGCCGAGCAACGCTTTGATATGGGTGCCCCACAAAAGGAACTTTGGTTGCGGTACTGGATTCGCGTACCCGAAAACTATACCCATGGCATGATGTCGGAAGGCGGTGTCAACAACAAATTTATTTCTATTTGGATGGATGGCTATGAAGGTTTCGGCGATGGTTCTTCCTTTTGGTTGAGTATGGAAAGTGCGGGCAACGGCAATACCGATTTGGCCTTTACCTATAGCCTTGGTTCGGAAACGGGATCGATTGCCTACCGACAGCACAAGCCCTTTATCAACGCCGAAAACGACAAGGGAAAATGGATGCAGATGGTCATTCACCTAAAAGCACAGAGCGCGGTGGGCGTAAACGACGGTGTCGTAGAAACTTGGAGGAAATGGGAATCGGAAACGGAGTTTACCAAATTCCACGAACAGTTCGATGTGCCGTTCAAACTGCCCGATAACGGACCGAACGGTTTTCAAAAAGGATATTTGCTGGGCTGGGCCAATGGTGCCTACGCTGAGGATACTGAATGGTTGATCGACGCCTTTACGTTATCGACCGCCACTCTAATTGAATAATAAACACGAATAGTTAGTATCCCAAAAATCTTGATTAAATGAAAAAGTCCCTATTAGTTTTGTGTATTGCCAGTCTAACACTTTTGAGCTGCCAAAAAGATAATCCGACGATCAACCCCGAAGAAGAGGGTGTTGAGCAACCGAAAGATTCGATTCCCGACCCGAAGCCGGATCCAGACCCGAAGCTAGACCCCGACCCGGATTCAAAACCGGACCCAGACCCGAAGCCCGACCCCGAAACCTTTTTGTTTACGGATAGCTTTGATGGCAATGGCGACTTAGTGGACTATGTAACCAACAAAGCATCCGCCTTGCCGGAAACAGCTCGTGTAGACGGTCGATACCGCGCCGAGCTAACCGATAACCAAGGCAACAAGACACTACATTACAACGATAGTCAAGGAAGATTGGACTCAAAATTGGTTTCCCTTTCCTTTCGAATTTATAGCCAGAAACATCGGGATCGGTACCTTGAACGATTCCCAAGTTGCACCAGGGGCGAATGGCAGTCCCTATATCTTTGCAGGCGTTCAAGTGCATGTAGAAGATTTCAATTCCATTAATTCTTCTCATGTCGTGGTGGGTCACAGGGGTGGTACCGGCTTTACTATTGAGGGCAAAAATACTTTGAAGGGCATCTCCTCGGTCAACGATATCGGATCGAACAAAGCGCCTGAAGGCAGGGCTGACATTCGTATCGTGGGTACGGAAGATAAGATCTTGATGGTCTATTGGCAACTCCCCAATTCCGATTACGAAACTGTCGGCGATACTTGGTCCTTGTATAAAAATAATGGTTTGTTGCCCGGCACCGCGCCATCCTATGGCGATAATGTCTATGTAGGGCTTATTACCTATGCTTCAGGAATCAAAGGGATCCCGTTTGTCGGTACCTGTGATGCTATCCAGATAAAATAAACCGCATCCAATCTCAAATCAAACCAAAAATCTACTAATGAAAAAACACCTATTGTTTTTCAGTATTTGCAGCCTGATGTTTTTTGCATGCAGCAGCGACGATGTTCCGGGAAATCCGGATCCCGTCAACGAGAACCCTAAAGATAGCATAGTCGTTACTCCGACCGATTCCGTGTCCGTCCCAAACCCTGAGTCCGACGGCGTATTGTTTTCCGATTCGTTTGAGTCGGGCGATCTGAGCGGTTCTGAAAACGGGATTACTTGGGAGGGACAGGTCAGCACCTATGTGACCACGGACAACGCAAATTCAGACACACACAGCCTAGCGTTCAAATTTTCCGCCAAACCCGATGGAGAGGATTCCTTTTCGGAACAACGTTTTAAACTAGGTGCATATTATACGGACATTTGGATAAGCTACGACCTATTCATCCCGGAGAATTATTACCACAGAAGCCAATCGGAGTCGACCAACAACAAGGGCTATCTGTACCTTTGGAGCGGGGACTACGGAAATCCCGATGGTCCCGGCATGGGCCCCAATCTATGGCCCAACGGTGACGGGAGCAGCAACCATAGTTTTTATATGTGGGGGCCTGGTCTTGACAAGCACATCTGGGATGCAGCACCGGAATCGATCCTACTATCTGATCGGGGACAATGGATAAAAATCGTTTGCCACTATAAATATGCCACCGCAGCCGCCAACGATGGGGTCGCCGAAATTTGGAAGGTGTATTCCGATGACACCGTGACCAAGATACAGGATATTCAGAACGGTTCTTGGTATGTAAAAGGGCAACAAGGTTTTACTACGGGCTATTTACTTGGATGGGCCAATTCCGGATTTGATGAGGAGACCATCTTTTACGTAGATAATTTTGTTGTATCGACGGAGCCTTTGATGGAGTAATGTGAGATCCTCATCATTGTAGGCATGACAAGAAATTTGAAAAATAACAAAATCTTAAAAATAGAATAGAAATGAAAAAGTATCTAGTATTCTTAAGTATTTGCAGCCTGATACTTTTTGCCTGCAGCAGCGACGATGAACCAATAAAACCGATTGATGAGGCCACCGAGCAACCAAAGGATTCTATCCCAAATCCCGATCCCGACCCGAAAGATACAGGAGCATGGACAGTTAAATCTAACTTCGAAGATGGGATTCTTGGTGAAAAAGCAAATGGAGCAGACGGCTTTACAGGTGCTTTCAGTAAAACTATTTATTCAAATGCACAAGTGCATTCAGGATCTCAATCTGCTGAAGTTGGTATTGATGCTGGCGTAACAGGTTTCGGTCAATGGGGCGGTTCATTTAATTTCCCTTCGGCATTGTATGAAGGCGATGAAATATGGTTTCGTACTTATCTATATTTCCCTCATGGATTCCCCTTCAGTACAGACTCTGGTTTCTTGAAAACAATGCGTATTCATACAGTATCTTCAAACGGTGATAATGAAGGATATCATGACATACTTATTCGCGACTCAGGAGATCATATTGTCGTTGGTAGTGAGATTACAGGTGATTGGTATGCTAATAACCCAGACTGGAAACTTAATGGTGGCCCAACAACTACGGGGCAATGGCATGCATTGGAGCATTACGTAAAGTTTTCATCTGTATCCGGGGAAGGCATTACACGCGTTTGGCAAAATGGAGTTTTAATTAAGGAAGATACAATTACAAAAACCTTAGGTTCATCGACATCCCAATCTGATTTTATTTACCTCTTTACGTATTGGAATGGGGGTGCACCGGCAACGGTCAAGGCATACGTTGATGATGTAATAATAACCTCCGAAACTCCTTCGAACGTAGACGCAGCAGGTAATCCCTTTATAGGTCTTACGGAGACAGCAAGTCATTAGTTCGGGATATTACCAGCGAGTTCGAAAATAGCACTTTAGTGTATACTAACCCCTTTCTGGATGACATTTCTATTGATTTGGAAGAAACTTTTACCGAAATTTCTGTTAAGACCCGTTCTATTGAAGGTTAAAAAACAGATCAAAAAACTTAATACTACCCCAATGAAAACCTTTAAAATACGATCGATACTTTCTTTTGCCCTACTGATAGCAATATTTGGCTGTAACAGCGATGATGCCACAGTCAACCCCGATGAAGAGGCCATGGAGCAACCGAAAGATTCTATTCCAAATCCGGATCCAAATCCAAAACCAGATTCAGAAGGGAAAAAAATAATATTCGACGATGATTTCAGTAGCGGAGATCTTTTGCATACCAATGGTGATGCCCGTTGGACAAGTAAGAAGGAGATAACCGTAGTAGAGAACGCCGGTAATTTCGCTGCTAATTTCAGATATGTGGGCAGTAGTGACCTTAGCGCAGATGCCTTTGCCGAACTGCGTTTTGATCTTGGGGCGGTGTATCCCGAACTTTGGCTACAGTATGATCTTTACATCCCTGCACATTACTATCATAGGGATGCAGAAAGTTCCGATAATAACAAAATGTTGCGCATATGGCATACGGAGTATGGTGATGAAGAAAAGGTCGGTTTTTCGGCTTGGCAAAATGGAAATGGTTTCTCAACAGCCACAGCCGATTGGAGAAAAATAGGTCAAGGAATAGGTCCCAAAGGAGACCGTGTCGATGATTTTATTTCCAGTGACGACCTTGGAAAATGGATGAGCCTCAAGGTATACGCCAAAGCGGCCACGGCCAACACCCCCGGCACTTTCAAACTTTGGAAAAATGGGGAATTGGTCATGAACAACGTAGACCTACTAGAAAATTATGCTGCCGACGAAAAACACGGGTATCGCAAAGGGTATTTGCTAGGTTGGTCAAACTCCGGCTTTAACGAAGAGACGCATTTGCTAATCGATAATGTTGTGTTTTTAGAAAATGATTCTGTCGATTGACCTTGGTGGCCGAATAAGTGTCTACACGTTTATCAGATCAAATTACTTTTTCGTTTTTTGTTGAATACATACCAGCCCGCCCACAAGGTTGCGGAAATACCGATGGCGGTATAAATGGCCGGTTTGGGATTTTCAAGGGAACTGACCGAACCTGCGTAAGAAACGATCAGCACATAAGGGATTGTGCTTAGGGACCACGCAAGTAAAAATTTCGAAAACTTCATATGGGTCATCCCCGCCAGACAAGCGGTAACTTCCGGCAAAATCGGCATCGCACGGGACAATAAAATCATTACGAGCCCGTGTTGTCTAAAAGTTTCTTTAGCCTCTTCTCTTGCGTTTTCCTTTTTTAACAGGAAGTCGAAAATTCGTTCCCCTAAAAAATTACTTAGCCAATACCCGGAAATTCCCGCCAACGTCAATCCGATAATGGAAGCGAACGCACCGTACCGAAAACCGAGAAAATATCCTGCTAAGGTTATTACGGTCATGGTAGGAATCGCTATGAACAAATCGGAGAATAGCAATAGCACAACGATTCCGCCTACATACATTGGGGAAAGTTCCTTTGCGCTTAAAAGCCACATTTTAATCTGTTCAACGCTCAGGACTCCCGTTGTTTTCAGCAAAAGGAAGGTCAATGCGAATAGTGCAGCAATGATGATGATTACTTTTAATAGGTGCTTCATTTTTATGGTGTTATGCCCTTCATTATTCTGTCTGCTAAATTCGGGCTGATTCGATTTATGATTCGTAACAGTTTTACTTTATGAATGTTCACTTCGTATCTATTGTTTTTAAAAGCCTTTATAAATTCATCGACCAATCGTTGTGGCGAGATTTTTCCTTTTCCCCTTCCCTCTGTCATTGTGGTATCGACCATAGGCGGTATGATTTCAAATACTTTTATCGTATTCATCTGATACCGCAATGCTTTTGAAAATATATGGATGCCTGCTTTTGTACCGCAGTAGACCGGTGCCTGTGCCTTTGGAACGATCGCCAGCCCCGATGAAATAGTAACAATTGCCGAATTCTGGTTGGCCTGAAGGATAGGCAATAACAAAACGATAAGCTTTACCGGAGCGAGAAAGTTGACATTGATTTCATGTTCTACTTTATAAAGTAATTGATGCTCGTTCAAAAAATTGTAATTGTATTGAATTCCCGCATTATTGATCAGTATGTTCAGGTCGGTATGGTCCTTTTCAATAAATAGGGATAGGGCATCTAATTCCTCCTGTTTGGAAATATCGCATTGAAAAGGAATGATACGTTTGTCAGATGTGGCGAGTTCTTCCAACCGCTTTGGGTTTCTGCCAACTGCAAGTATAACGTTGTCAAGTGCTAGGAATTTCTGGGTTAGAGCTTTCCCAATACCGGAGGTGGCCCCAGTAATCAGTATTTTATTTTTGCGTAGTCGCATATCCTTGAGAAATTTGTTATTACAAAAATCACAAGAATTGAGGGGCTGTGCATTTACATATGTAAAGATTTTACTTTTTAGCCCGGATTCGGCTAAGTTGTGTAGGAGTAACCCCCAAATAGGAGGCAATATGGTATTGGGGAATCAGGTTTTCCAGATTTGGATGTTCTTTTTGGAAAATTTGGTAGCGTTCGGAAGCTTCTAAGGTTACGAGTTCGATTTCCCGTTTTTCTTTGATAGCAAACTTGTATTCAGCCAATATTCTGGCCAATCTTTCAATTTTTGGATAATCGTCATAAAGATCGACAACCTTTCCAAAATCGGCGACCAAGATTGTGCAATCGGTCAAGCATTGAATGTTGATGTGATTTTTCTGTTTGGTTATTACAGATGAGTAGGCAGCTGCAAAATTGGAGGCCGTAAAAAATGTTTTATTGTATTCGCTACCTTGATCGTTACGAAAAAAGGCCCGCATGACACCTGAAGAAATGAAGGCTAATTTGGTGGCATACTCGCCCTCCTTGACCAAATATTCATTTTTTTTAAACTGGTTTTCCGAAAACAGAGATGTAAAGGTTTCCATTTCATCTGTTGTGAAAAGGACCAACCTTTCTATGTATTTTTTTAGCTCGTTCAACCCTGAGTATGAAATTGAGTTCAATAACTTTTCAAACAAATCTTAATCCTTTTCAAACAAGCTTATCTTTTAGGATCGCTACATCTTTACGTTTTCAACAGTTAAAGAGAGAAGCTATGAAAGTAATAAAACTATCTCCAACAAATGTAAATGAACATAAAATTTTAGTCACTTATGATAGTCAATTTGGCTCCACAAAAGAAATTGCTAGATTTATAGGAGATAATTTATCAGCAAATAAACAAGAGGTTGATATTAAAAGGATAAATGAAGTTGATAATTTATCATCATATAGTAAGGTTATCGTCGGTAGTGCGATTCAATACGATAAATGGATGCCAGAAGCCCGAAAATTCATCATTAAGAATGAAACCGAATTGTCAACTAAGTCTGTTTCATTCTTTTTAGTATGCTTAGCCCTTTCTAAGGGTTCTGTAAAAGCAAATTTGCAGGCAAATTCATATGCAAAAGAAATTAAAAATTTAGTTCCACAAATAATCGTAAGGAGTTTCGGAAAATTTGCTGGAGTTTTAGACTTTAGTAAAATGCCATTCGGTCTACGGATGCTTGCAAAAGTAATGTTTGTATTTATTGGAGTGAAAGAGGGAGATTATAGAGATTGGAAAAGTATAAAAAAATGGAGTGAAACATTGGAAATCTAGCGTTAGAATTGGCTGGCAAAATGTCTAAGTAATGGCAAATAACCCTAAAATTATTGGAAATGTCGTTTCGATTTTAAGCCTGGACGTCCTGTAGCTACCTTGTACACCCATCTCTGAATGGCCATTATTTGAAAGGGTTGCGGCTCCTCCCTTTTGAAAAAGGGAGGTGTCCGCCTTTGGCGGACAGAGGGTTAGACCGCAAACTTACTCACGAGTGATTGGCTTTCCATGCACTTGCTCACTGTTGGGTTAGCTAGTTTGCGGTCAAACTCCCCGTCGGTAAAGCCGCCACCCCTCTTTTTCTAAAGAGGGGAACTAAAAATACCCCTTCTTAAGATATGTGTACAGAATAGCCGTCCAGATTGCGGGCCTATGGACTTCAAGTCTATAGGAGTGGTTTAGTTTATTTTACATTAAATACTTCTTCTAATTTTAAACCGAAATACAGAATAGACTTTAACAACTAACATGTATTCCAACGCAATCAACCAAAACCCGGGATCACCGAAGAACGATAGATGGCTCCCGCCCTCTGGAATAATGAAAACTGGGACGGTTATCAAGGCATCAAAACACATGGCGATCAAGAACATCATGGTGCCTAATTTGAATCCATTGGTCGTAGCTCCTTTTTTATAGTAGAACGATGCGCCTAAAATAGCACTCGGTATCAATGCGACGGCGAGTATGGTATTCGCTTGCATCTCAGGGTCGTCCATTAGCGTGAAAAAATGGGAGCCAATATAGGCACTTGCTCCTAAAGTCCATGCTATTGCTGCTGCTAGTATTACTCGCGTGATGTTCATAGTTTCTGTTTTAATTGTTATTGATTTTGGAAATGATACGTAGATGATGCTGACTCCTTTCCAGCGGGTACCCTGTACACATAAATGTTTGAATAGGTTAGGTCATACGGAATTTGAAATTTTGATCCGCTTAATGTTCCTTCCCCTCCTAGGGGAAGGAACGCGCTTGGTAGGCTCGCTACTTTTACCATATACCGAGTAGGCCATAAAAATGAATTGGGCAGGCAGATCCTCATGATCTGCGTTCTATTTTTAACATCTTGTGTATTCTACTGATGCTCCACGACTTGATTCCACACCCCGGTTTTAGCTGTTTCTTCGACATAAGCAGCAAAGTCTTTCGGTTTTCTTGCGAGTATCTTTTCGATATCGTTCGATATTTCATCGTTCCCTTTTGCGTTCAACACCTCGCTAAAGAGGTAATCGATCAGCCAGAGGGCATTCGAAGGAACTCCGGCATCCTTAAGCGTCTTGATGTAGGCATTTATGGAAATCGGTGTAAATTGGATGTCCCTGCCCGTGGCTTTGGAGATGTCATGGATTACCTCATCGAAGGTCAAGGTTCGGGGACCGGTCAGTTCATAGATTTTGCCGTTGTGCTTGCCGTTTAACAAAACTTCAACGACTACATCGGCGATATCATCGGTATCCACATAAGGCACCTGGGCCTCGGCCTGTGGCAGGGCAACCTGACCTGCCAAGATGGGGTCAAGGAAGTAACTTTCACTGAAATTCTGGTTGAACCAACTGGCTCGGACAATGGTATGTTCCAATCCGGAATGGATGACCACCTGTTCACATAGTTCGGCTTCCCGTTCCCCTTTGCCCGAAAGAAGTACCATTTTTCGGATACCGCCCTGCTTGGCAAGTTTAGTTAGTCTTTCGATGGCCTCCAGTGCGCCGGGTATGGCAAGATCGGGCTGAAAGGTCACGTACATGCTGTCGATCCCTTCCAATACCGCTGTCCAGTTATGGGAATCTTGCCAGTCGAACGGTATCGCGGCATTTCGGGAGCCAATTCTTGGATCGTAATTTAGTTGTAGTAGTCGTTCTACTACTTTCCGACCGGTTTTTCCGGTCCCTCCAATTACTAGAATGTTGTTTTTCATTATCTTGTTTTATTAGCATTTATACTAATTGATAAGACAAAGTTGCCAACTATCCTATGGAATGATTTGTTCGAGAAGCAGGATGATTTGTTCGAGAAGGATTATCTTTTTATTTCGCTAGGGCGAAAACCGAATTTCTTGGCAAAGGCATTCGAAAAGGAGCCAAGGCTATCATAACCTACTTGCCACGCGGCCTCTTGAACCGTCATTTTTTGATTTCTGATCAAATCATGGGCAGTGGTCAGCCGTTCATTTTGAAGATATTTAAACACGGGAACACCGAACAGCTCTTTAAAGTTCTTTTTTAGTTTAAAGGTGTTCAGGCCTATCCGTCTTGAAAGTTCTGATAAAGAAGGTGGGTTTTCGATATTGCCGGATAGTATCTCCTTTGCCAGTTGCAGTTTTTCCTTTTCATCCTTCGGTATGGACGCCTCGGACAAAAGGGAAAGTTGACCAAAAAAGTGGGCAAGTAAGGTGGTCATCTGACTTCTGAAGAACATCATTTTTGCCTTGCCTTCATATCGGTTATGAAAGACCTGATCTACTATGGACTGCATTTCCGGAGTCATAAAGAAACTTGGGCCTTCTACATAATGGTCTTTTGGGTTAACCAAGTGGTCGAGCATCTCCCCGAATAATTCCCCCTCGTGGTTGGGAAGATTGTCTAGATTACCGATCGAGGTGGCTATTACGATGCTCTCCAGAGGCTTTGACTCTGAAACGGTGTGAACAAATTCAACGCTTTGATCCGCATAAAAGGAGAGCGCGAGGCCCTTGGTGTAGTTGAAAGCTTTCTCCTTATCGCCATATTTGACCCTAAGATCTACATTGCCCGAACCATAAAATGCCACAGCTATTACGGGCTCATCTACAAAACAAACGTCTACGACCTCTTTTTGGGAATTGGCCGTTTCCACTAGAATTGTAAAATCGTTTATGTCAATGATGTCTCGCGTCATGTTAGTTCTTGAAAATGGTTCCCGATCGTATGGTATGTTTCAATTTTGAATTCAAATTTTCCGTCTGGCAATATGCGCCAGAGTTGTGTTTTCGTTATGATCTATGTACTGCCCAGGTTCGGATTCCATTTTCTTATTCCGCCGACTAAGAACAATAGTCCGATAAGGGTAGCTGCAATCCCATTCATTGGAAAAAATCCATTTACTGCAGCAAGGTATACTTCTCCTAAGCCTCTTAAAAGATAAATCCCCGCAATTAAAAATACACCAATTTTCAAGAACGGAAGTTTCCTGAACTTACCGGCCACCGAGAGGCCATATAATCCGAAGAAAAAAAACGCTCCAACCAAGAGGGTCGAGACAAAAGGTATCTCGATTTTAAGAAACGATATCCAACCCTCGAACAGCGGATTCCGCAGCATCAAATTACCGCATATCTCGGGATTTCCCATGAGTTTTTAAGTAAGGTTCAAAAAAAATAGTCCGGAAAAAGATGGATTGATCGGTATATAACGGAGACTCTTCAGAAAAACACCGCTATGCCCATACTATGAACAAATTTTGACTTATTTTAAGACTAAACTTTTTTTCGAACCAAATACCTAGAACCATTCAAAATGGCATTCGATATAAATCTTGCAAATAAAGTACGTGAATATTTACGGGATATTCCGAACATCGAAGTCCAAGAGAAAAAAATGTTCGGGGGCTTGGCCTTTATGGTTAATGGAAAGATGTGTATTAATGTTGGGGAGGACATGTTAATGTGTCGTTTTGACCACGCTCTAACAGATGAGCTCGCTGAAAAAACAGGCTTTTTGCCAATGATCATGAAAGGCAAGGAGTATAAAGGCTACTGTTATGTTGAGCCGGTAGGGTATAAAAGCAACAAGGATTTCGAATTCTGGATAAACCTTTGCCTTGATTTTAACGACAGGGCTAAAGCATCAAAGAAAAAAAAGAATACCTAAAAGCATCTCCACCTCCTGCCAACAAGGCTGTGATGATAGAATGCGGTATTATCGGAAAAACAAAATAATTATGACCAACTTCAATACTTCATTTTTGGAATTCTTTAAAGAATTCTCAAAAAACAATTCGAAAGAATGGTTGGACAAAAACCGTAAGATATGAACTCATTTAGACTTTATGTTTGGAACCGATATTTTCGGCTTTTGTGCCCTAATGAAGTCATTTTTTAATTGCATAGCCATAGCTACGGAATTCAAAAATGAGGAAATTAGGGTGCAAAA
>RCMY010000408.1_pt1 | contig 40262 bp, 33 predicted proteins | sample 2041341 | NCBI WGS metagenome assembly RCMY01 (sample SAMN09708234, study PRJNA481090) | Marine sediment metagenome, whole genome shotgun sequencing project. | reverse complement strand
CACAAAACAGGACCACTGCGTAAAGGACTTGGCGTGGCCTGCCTGGCTTATGCCTCCGGGACCTATCCGGTCTGTGTGGAGATTGCCGGGGCCCGGATCGTCTTGAACCAGGATGGTACCGTCCATGTGATGGTCGGCGCAACTGAGATCGGCCAGGGGTCGGACACAGTAGTGGCGCAAATGGTCGCAGAGACCCTAGGTCTTGCCTACGAAGCTGTGCGGGTAGTCCAGGCCCAGGACACCGACGTCACCCCCTTTGATACCGGGGCCTATGCTTCACGACAGGCCTATGTCGTCTCCAATGCGGTCTTCAGGGCGGCCACTGAGCTGAAGGCCAAGATTTGTCGCCATGCCGCGTTGATGAGTGATAAGGATTCAGCCGACCTCGATATTGTTGCCGGCAATATAGTCGATACCAAAAAGAGTGAGCACGTCGTCGATCTGAAGACACTGGCCATAGACAGTTATTACCATAAGGAGCGGGGTGGGCAGCTGAGTGCCGAAGTGTCGCATAAGACCACCAGCAACGCGCCGGTGTTCGGCTGTACCTTTGTCGATATAGATGTTGATATTCCTTTGTGCAGAATCAAGATCAACAATATTATCAATGTCCACGATTCGGGGGTCATTCTCAATCCGCAACAGGCCGCGGGCCAAGTCCACGGCGGTCTTTTTATGGGGATCGGTGCTGCCCTGCTGGAAGAAGTGCTGATCGATCCGGACAGCGGCTATGTCTACAATAACAATCTGCTTGATTATAAGTTCCCAACCTTTATGGATATGCCGAAACTGCACCACGATTTTGTCGAGACCTTTGAGCCGACATCCGGGTATGGCAATAAAGCCCTTGGTGAACCACCGGTGATCACCCCGCCCCCGGCCATTCGCAATGCGCTGCTCGATGCAACAGGTGTGCGTATCAACTCTTTGCCGCTCAGCCCCCATATTTTATTTACTCATTTTACCAGAAGCGGCTTGTTGAAATCCCCGGGGGAACGACATGTTTGATGTACAGACCTACCATAAAGCAAGCTCCGTCGCTCAAGCTGTCAATCTGCTTGCTGCGCATCCGCACAGTCGACTACTCGCGGGCGGGACGGATATCCTGATCAAACTGCGCCACGGCAAAGCAGGTTTTGCCGAGCTGATTGATATTCATGGCTTGCCCGAATTACGTTTTATTAGGCTGGATGCAGCAAAAAATATGCTTATTGGCTCCGGGACATCTTTTACCGATATTATCGAGTCGGAACTTCTGCAGAGTACTATGCCGATGCTCTGTGATGCGGCAGACAGTGTCGGCGGCCCGCAGATCAGAAATATGGCGACCATAGGTGGTAACATCTGTAACGGGGTTACCAGCGCCGACTCGGCACCGGGTCTTTTTGGTCTTAATGCCCTGCTGCTGATCCAGGGTTTGGATGGCATGCGGGAAATCCCCATCGCCGGTTTTTATCTCGGGCCGGGCAAAGTGGACCTGCGCCGAGGCGATGTGCTCACGGGCTTTAAAATAACCCCGGAGAATTATGCGGGCTCGTTCGGCTATTACTATAAATACGCCATGCGCGAAGCCATGGACATCGCCACCATCGGCTGTGCTGTCACCTTAAAGACCGCGGCCGGCAAGATAACCGACTATCGCATTGCTTTCGGGGTTGCCGGGCCGATGCCTCTTCGTTGCCCGAAAACTGAACAGGTGGTGCTTGGCCGGGAACTCTCCACCGAGCTGTTCGACATGATAGCCGAAAAAGTGATCGACGATGTCAATCCGCGCACATCATGGCGGGCATCGAAAGACTTTCGCTTAAATATCATAGCGGAGCTTGCCAAGAGAACTACCCACAAAGCCTTACAACGGGCGTTACACCCGGCGGGACAACAAACAGGAGAGAATAAGTAAATGACAATGCAAGACGATAACGGCTTTATGAGGATTCAGTGCACCGTAAACGGGAGCCTCAGGTCATTTTTTATCGACAGGCGAAAGTCGCTGCTGGAATTGCTGCGGCAGGATCTGGGTCTGACCGGGACCAAAGAGGGCTGTGGAGTCGGAGAATGTGGTGCCTGTTCGGTGCTGGTTGATGAGGTTCTGGTTGATTCCTGTCTGTATCTGGCTGCCTGGGTCGACGGCAAAGCGATCAGGACGGTTGAAGGAGAAGCAAAAAACGGCAAGCTTTCCACGGTGCAGCAGGCCTATGTCGAAGAAGGAGCCGTGCAGTGCGGCTTCTGTACCCCCGGCTTTATTATGGCTACCACTTCTTTTGTTGAAAAGCACCAGGGCCGCGAGGTGAGCGAAGAGCAGATTCGCAAAGGACATGCCGGGAATCTTTGTCGCTGCACCGGATACCAGAATATTCTCAAGGCTGTTGAAAAAAGCTGTAAGCCTTAGTCCATCAATGCAAGCTGAGAAAAACCAGATATTCAACACCCTGAAACAGTTGGCATCACTCATGTCCAATATGTTCGGGGACAACTGCGAGGTGGTGATCCATGATTTGACCACCGAGAAGATGCAGCTGGTGCACATCACCGGCAAGGTGACCAAGCGAACAATCGGTGCTCCAGTGACCGATGTGGTGAAGAAATATCTTCTGTTAGACGGCGACGCAGTCACAGACAGGCACTGCTTCATGACCCTCATGGATGATGGAAGTGAGCTGAAATCTTCGACCAGCTATATCAGAAACGGCAAAGGTGAAGTCATTTATGCCTTTTGTGTCAACTTTAATACCACTGATCATCATAATGCCATCCAGATGCTCCAGGCCTTTGTCAACAAAAATGCAACACAGAATCGTGTTGCTGGGAAGCAAACTGGTGGTCCTGAAAAAATGTCATTTTCAATAGACCATACGGCGGATTCCTTTTTTGAACAGTCGGTCGCGGAGATAGGCAAGCGGCCGGCTTCAATGAATACCGAGGAAAAAATTCGTCTCGTGAAAATCCTGGAAACGAAAGGAGCCTTTCAGATTAAAGGGATGGTTGGTCAGGTGGCCTTGCGGTTGGGAGTCTCCAATTTCACTATCTACAACTATCTAAAAAAAATCCGGGCGACCAATGGCACTGCCTTTATAGTGACTTAGTGTCTTACTCCTGAATTGTAACCGTTCACCGGAAAACCGCCAAATCCTGAATAACCTCCGAACTGTAAGCGTTCAGCAGTGCTATCTCTCAATCCAGTACCGATTGGGTAAAAGTAATTGCTTCCATATACATCTGCGCGAGATGAGCAGCGGGCACGCCTATATTTTGTGTAGCAGCAAGGCAGGCGGGTTTGTCTCTTTTTTCGTAACTGATGACCACGTTCAAAAAGTCAGCGTATGGACCGGTCTGCCCCACCAGTGCATTTTTCAGGTTCTCGCTCAGCGTTAATTGTTCACAGATATACTCGATATTTGTGTCGAGTAAGGCGTCCAGCAGCGAAAAAAGACCGAGCAGAAAGAGCTCGTCAGCCTTATTCTTCATGGGCGTTTCCAGGGCGAGAAGTTCGGCCATCTTTGCTCGGACAACGGCCAGTCGCACCAACTCGCCCGGCTTGTCGGAGGCGAGTTCTGAGATTAACATCAGGATGATAAAACGTCGTAATTCGTTCTCCCCCAGGTAGGTTATGGCGTGGGCGACTGAATCAATTCTGTTGAGTCGATAAAAATAAGAAGAGTTGATATAGCGCAGGAGCTTATAGGCAAGAGCCACATCCCTCAAAACAATTTCCTCAATGTTTCGAAGCGTTGTCGTCTTTTTATTGACCTCAGCCAAAAGACACACCAGGTTGATTTTCGAAGAGTCGATTTCCCTGATGCGAATTTTCTCAGGTTTACAAAAGAAATATCCCTGAAAATAAGAAAAACCGAGTTTGCTCGCCTGTATGAACTCGTCATAGCTTTCAACCTTTTCGGCGAGATATTTTAATTTATACCCGGACAGCTTGTTTAAGGTTTTCTGCAGGGTTTCGATCGGGGTCAGGAGAAAATCAAATTTAATAATGTCGGCGATGCTGATCAGGGGTTCCAGGCTCGGATCATAGACAAAATCATCAAGAGCAATGGTATATCCTTCTTTGCGCAGTTTTTTGCAGATGGCGACAATTTCGGGTGTTGGCAGCACATCTTCCAGGATTTCCACAACAATCAGTTTTTTGGGAAAAGAAGCGGGAAGATCCTGGAGGAGCAGATCGCTGGTGAAATTGATGAAGCAGGGAAGTGAACCACTGATCTTTTCGAGGCCTTCAGTCAAGAATGCACTGGACAGCACGCTGGTTGTGGCCTTGTTGCCGCTGGTATTACTAAGCGATGATGTTTTTGTGCCCCGATAAAGCAGCTCATATCCATAGAGTTTCCTCTGCACAGTAAAAATCGGCTGCCGGGCAATAAATAAATCCATATGACCTCATTTTAAATTGATATATACATAGATTAGCATAAAGATAAGAAACACAATAGAACATTGTATGTGGCGCAGTACCCGAAAATCTCCTATTGGCAATGAGAGGGCTGGTTGGGGGCAGGTCACAGGCGTAAAACCTCATTCTTTTGCTGTTGTGGTGTTGTTTTTATCGCAAGAAACTTACCCCGCCAAAAAGCTTTGCGGGGTAAGTTTCTTCACGAAATAATTCTCTTGTAAAAAGCACAAGAGAATTATTTCTAAGTCACTAATAATTCCTATTGCGAATATTTTTTTCCATACATAAGATATCCATCACACAATGTGCCATGGGAAGTATGGCGCGGCGCAAGCCTTAACCACCCCCATTGCTGGGGCGAGCCGACCCTTTCGGCCGACCGCGGTGATGTCCGCGTTGCAAAACGGAGGTGTTCTATGTATCTTTTTTATGGTGTGCTGTGCCTGTGCTTTACTGTTTTTTTGTTTGCGTTCACCCTGCTTGGTGCACGAAATCCTGTCAGACCATTTTGGGCCGGAGAGTCGATGTTCGCCAATGTTCTGGTGCCATTTATTCTGAGCACTTTAGTTCTGGGAATCGCCTGTTGCGCTAAGGCTTTCATGGTAGATGTTCTGCCGAGTTTTCTGGAGTGGGGCTATGCAGTGATGACTACCGTGGCGACGGTGGTTATTGTCAAGATGATGGGTATCCGCAAAAAACTGGCAGCATTTTCGGCCGAAGAGATAAATCGCGCAGACGTTATCCAGGTCGATTTTCAGGCTAATGGGCTGCCCGAAGCACCGATCAACGATAATCCCGGCTATCGCAAAGCCGCATAAGGAAGAGGGATTCATTTGTTTGTTCCGGTAAACTTCCTGTCTTTCAGGACAGAGGAGGTTTACCGGCTTGACCCACCGTTATCGGCAAACTGCCCGGTTATAAAGACTTTTTCTAAAATGTTTCCTGCTTATAGACATCAAAGAAGGTCTTCTCACCAATAAGCGAATCGATTGATCCTTGTATGCTTTTGGTACTTTTTTTGTTCATCCACTTGGCCCAATGGTCGACTGTTTCCCACTCACTGATGACAAGATATTCCCCGGGATCGTTGAGACTCGAATAGGTCGAGCGCGACACAAACCCTTTCTGTTGTTCAGCTGACTTGCGCAACTTTTTCAGCAATGGGATGAGTTTTTCTTTCTTGTCGATGCGAAAGTTTCGCCTGCTGATGATTTTAGCGTTCATGAAGTTTCTCCTATAGGGTATGAATAGAGGGACCGGGCAAAGATATGCATGGCCCTGAGTAATAAACACCACAGACTTTTATCATATAAAACCACGGAGGAAAAATGAAGCCTTATCAAGGTATAGCATCTCATCCTGCCTTTGTAAAACTCCAAAAACTTGCGGAAAATCCTTTCTCTCTCAGCCAGCAGGAAGCGTTGAGCCGTGATCGACTATTCACTTTAGCCTGCCGGATGGGCGAGTTTAAGCTACTTTACGGGACCCAGCGCCTCGATACGACTGTTCTGGACGCCTTGCAGGAATTGGCTGATCAAAGTTTGGTTATACAGCAGTTTAAGGAGATGAAACAGGGCAAAGTCATCAACCGGATAGACGGCTATGAAAGCGAAGAACGTATGGTCTTGCATACTGCCGCTCGCGACATCTTCACAACACCGGTTCACCCCGAAGCGACTGGTCAGGCGATAGCAGAGCTTGATAAGCTGCACGGCTTTCTCGATGATTTGGCAAGCGGCCATATCGTTAATGAGGCTGGACAAAAATTTACCACTATGGTGATGATAGGCATTGGTGGCTCGGATCTGGGGCCGCGGGCGCTGTATCTGTCCCTGGCTGCCTATGCAACACAGGAGAGGTCGGTGCGATTCATCTCTAATGTCGATCCCGATGATGCTGCTGCTGTTCTCGCGAATCTTGATCTTGGCCGCACCCTGGTAAACGTCGTCTCAAAAAGTGGCACCACCCTTGAGACCCTGACGAATGAACAGCTGGTGCGGGCGGCTTTTGGGGCTGCCGGCCTTGATCCTGGTAAACATTTTATTGCTGTTACCGGTATGGGGAGTCCCATGGATAATCCATCCAGCTACCTTCGTTCTTTTTATATGTTTGATTATATCGGTGGTCGTTATAGTGCGACCTCGATGGTGGGAGCTGTGATGCTGGGCTTTGCCCTGGGATATGATGCCCTTACCGAAATTCTGTGTGGGGCAAACGATATCGACCGAACTGCCGAAGAACCGGATATTCGCCGCAACATCCCTCTGCTTATGGCTATGATCGGCATCTGGAACCATACTTTTTTAGGCCATGAAACAATCGCTGTTCTGCCCTATAGTCAGGCACTGATTCGTTTCGCCGCCCATCTTCAGCAATGCGATATGGAAAGCAACGGCAAGTCAATTGACCGTCAGGGAAATGCCTTAACCGTGCAGAGCGGTCCTATCGTTTGGGGTGAGCCCGGCACGAACGGACAGCACGCTTTTTATCAGCTTCTGCATCAGGGAACGACCATCGTGCCGGTTGAATTTATCGGTTTTCGTCACAACCAATATGAGCAGGATATCGTTATTGAAGAGACGACCTCTCAGGATAAACTGCTGGCTAATCTGCTGGCTCAGTCTCTGGCGATGGCTACCGGCCGCGATAATGAAAACCCCAATAAACGTTTTGCCGGCAATAGACCCAATAGCATTCTTTTGGCCGATCGCCTGACGCCGTATACCATGGGCGCTCTGCTGGCCATCTATGAGACCAAAATCGCCATGCAGGGCTTTGTCTGGAATGTAAATTCTTTTGACCAGGAGGGCGTTCAACTGGGCAAGGTATTGGCGGGAGAAATCCTCGAACATATTGGCCGATACCGCAAGGATGACAGGTATCGTGGAACGGACGATAATGTAAGCTGGCTGATGGTTGTGGCAGCAGAATTATAGGTACGTGTAGTATTAACTGATACTTGATGAGATAAATAAGTCTCTTTAAATCGATATTGCCTATGTCATTTTCCAGCCTTGGACTCTTTCAACCTCTATTGCATGCCGTCGCTGATAAAGAGTATTCGGTGCCTTCTCCCATTCAAAAAGAGGTCATACCGGCAGTGCTTTCCGGCAGAGATGTCATGGCCGCAGCGGCTACCGGCACCGGCAAGACCGCTGGCTTTATCCTGCCGCTCCTGCAACGGCTCAGCAGCGGTCCGGGGGTGAGGTCGAACCATATTCGGGTCCTGGTGTTGACGCCGACCCGCGAGTTGGCGGCGCAGGTTGCCGGCAGCGTTGCGGACTATGGTAAATATCTCCCCCTCAAGTTGGGTGTGGTTTATGGCGGGGTGAAGATCAATCCTCAGATGATGAAGCTACGCGGTGGTGTTGATGTGCTTGTCGCGACACCGGGGCGTCTGCTTGATTTATTTGGCCGGAATGCCGTGAATTTTTCCCAGCTGGAGACCCTGGTCCTTGATGAGGCTGATCGGCTGCTCGATATGGGATTTTTAGACGATATTCGTAAGATTTTAGCCCTGCTGCCGCAAAAGCGCCAGAATCTTCTTTTTTCCGCCACCTTTTCCCCTGATATTCGCTTGCTCACCGACAATCTGCTGCATAATCCCGTCAAGATAGATATTACCCCTAAAACCGTGGCAGCAAAAACCGTTAAGCAGTGGCTCTTAGAAGTAGACAAAACCAGGAAGCCAGCTCTGCTTACTCATCTTATCCGTAAGTACGCCTGGAGACAGGTGCTGGTTTTCACCCGGACGAAAGACGGAGCCGACCGATTGGTTCAGCGGTTGACACGCGAGGATATTTCTGCTCTCGCGATTCATGGTGATAAGAGCCAGGGCGAACGTACTCGCGCCCTGACTGCTTTCAAGGCGCATGAGATACGGGTCCTGGTTGCCACAGATATCGTTGCCAGGGGTATCGACATCAACGAACTGCCGCAGGTCGTCAATTTCGATCTGCCTAAGGTTGCCGAGGATTATATCCATCGCATCGGTCGTACCGGGCGCGCTGGTCTGCCGGGTGAGGCTGTTGCTCTGGTGAGTGCCGATGAGGTAAAGCATCTTGAGGCGATCGAAAACCTGATCCGGCATACTCTGGTGCGCGAGCTTGAGGATGGTTTTGTTCCCCGGCACAACGTCCCTTTAACCCGGCTCACGAAGGCCCGCCCCAAAAAACCGAAAAAGCCCAAAAAAACACAGCAAATACCACCAATAAAGGAGCAAACGAGGAGGGCAGGCTCGAGAGTTGCCGGGGAGCCACAAGGTGCTGGCAAGAAGCAGCGCAGGGGCAGCAGAACGGAAGAGAAGGGCAAAGAAAAACCGGCGACAGCGGAAGACGGGCGAATGCAGAGGCGTGGACGTGGTACCGGGCCTCGTAAAAAACGCTGATTAGCGATGCTAGACCTTGGTCTTGCGTCATCTTGCGGCAGATTGCAATATAAATGGAAAAACTTATGGATGGAAAAAAGCGTGCTGATATTCAACCGGGCTGCCGGGTTGCCATTGTCTTGAAAAAAGATCAGAGAACGGGGGTGCTGACAACCGGCAGAGTACAAGACATCCTGACCAAATCACCAACCCATCCCCATGGAATTAAGGTTCGGCTGGAAAGCGGTGAGGTCGGCAGAGTGAAAGAAATATCTGACTAAGATTGAAAACTTGTTACTGCTTTTTTTACTGGGGCTGAAATGGTTCAGCAAACACAATTCGGTTGTTTTCGTAGAGTGGTGCGCTAGAGCTTCCAGCCCCAATATTCGAGAAAACGTGGAAAATTTTTGAGGTCTGAGGCTGTTCTGTCCCAAAACTTCAAACTGGTGTACAGGATGGTTTCGCTCGTGTCCGCCAATCCGTAGGCCTTGTCTTCCCCGACATGGATATCAAACGCCCACCAGCTGATAAAGAGCCTTTCTAGTATTTTTGTATTATCTCTGACATAGCCCTTACGCGCACCATCCATTTCGAAAAAAGACTCTGTTTTGCTCTTAAAGGGCAGCTGATAGAGAGAGTTCAACGAAAAAATCCGCATATAAATGGTATTATAGGCCTTCTGCAAGGCGGCGTTTTCTACGATCATAACATCGCTGATTCGGTGGGTTTCACTCTCCAGGGTGAATACAATTCTTTCCGAGTCGCCTGCCAGGGCTGGCTGCAGCAATGTTGGCAGATTGTAGCCGTAAACCCATTGGGACGCGACTGGCCAGTCCGCTGGAAACGCCCCGCCGGGCAAATATTTTGTGGGGAAAAAGGCCAGGAAACAGCCGCAGGTGTGGACCGTCGTAACCAGGAGCAGTTGTCCCTTGTCGTCCACGGTGTAAATAATCAGGAGGCCGGTGTTTTTTCCGGCTGTGATGTTCAATTTGTCCAGGGCAAATGGGACTTGCTCGAAATGTATTCTGTAGATCAGATTTTTGTAGGTCCCTTTTTGTGTCGTGAATTCCTGCGTCTCAAAAAAAATGGCTGGTTTGGTCGGGTCGACGACTATCTCAGTTTTTTGATCGGCCCCTTCACGAACACTTGGCGTTCCGATCAAGTTATACTGTTCTTCGGGGTTTTTAATAAGAAATGCAGGCGCAGGACGTTTGTTGGCAAAGGCAGATTGTGGAGATTGGAAGAGAAGCTCTTTTTGGGTTTGGCTGGTTGAGGGAGCAGCGCAACTGGTGAGCAGGCAAGAAAAAAACAAACACAACGATACTACGATTTTTCTTCTTGCCATCATTTGCGTATAACAAAATCTGCTCACCAGAGTGGAACTGCGTCAAGCCAACGTTTCCTGCTCAGCTTTTTCGGCAAAAGCAGGAAGCATTGGCAATTTTTTTTACAGATCCATGTCGGCTGGTTCGTAATATTCTTTGGGATGCTTACAAGCTGGGCATTTTGGTGGTGGCTCTGTCCCGGTGTAAGTATAGCCGCACAGGGAGCATCTCCATTTGATAGGTTCCTTGCGGGTGTAAACGGTACCACTCTTGATCATCTCGAGCAGTCGTTTGTATCTGTCACGGTGTTCAGCTTCAACTTTACCGATCTGCATGAAGAGCATGGCTGCTTCCATGTTGCCTTCTTCTTCTGCTTCTTTGGCAAAAGTAGGATACATGTTCAAAGTTTCGTAATCTTCACCATCAATTGCCTCTGTCAGGTTGGCAACCGTGTCGCCTATTCCATTGAGGAGCTTAAAGTGGTCGTTGGCATGGCGCATTTCATTTATTGCCGTTTCCTCAAAGATTCTGGCTATATAATGATAACCTTCTTTGCGGGCTACTTTGGCAAAAAAAGTATATTTATTACGAGCTTGTGATTCGCCTGCAAACGCAGCCTTCAAGTTTTCAATAGTTTTGCTCATCTAAACCTCCGTAAAAGGATTGGGGAATAATGGAGCTGTGCGATGTGAAACACAGCAGGTTATCTTGGAATTGGAGAATGATTCTTATTTACAAGAGGGGGTTTTGTCTGTCAATGATTTTTTTCTTTTCGGGGCCTTTTGCGACCATGGCGCATGTGCACATAAAGAATAACGGAATATAAAGATGATAGCTTGGTTTTTTTATATAGCTTTTCTGTGGTGCTTGATGTACAAAGAGTGGTTATTTATTGAACAGCGAGTAGATGGCCAGATATAGAGACGCCTTCTGCGTGCGTGTAGTATCAGTCGAGTCAGTTGCGTAAGGAGTTACAGCCTGCTGTAACTCCTTACTTTTTTATTTTCCCATAGCTTTTTATAAGCGAGGCCGGATGGAAGCCGGTTGCAACGTTGCAGAGGACAGCAGCCATGAGTAAGGATTTATCGAAAGTAAGAAATATAGGTATCAGCGCCCATATCGATTCGGGAAAGACCACTTTGACCGAACGCATCCTGTTTTATACCAAAAGGATTCATGCAATCCATGAGGTGCGGGGGAAAGACGGTGTCGGAGCAAAAATGGATTCCATGGAGCTTGAAAAAGAGCGTGGTATTACCATTCAGTCCGCCGCAACCTACTGTTCCTGGAAAGATATTGACATCAACATCATCGATACTCCGGGCCACGTTGATTTTACTGTCGAGGTCGAGCGAGCACTCAGGGTTCTGGACGGTGCAGTGCTGGTGCTTTGTTCGGTGGGCGGGGTACAATCCCAGTCCATCACGGTCAACAGGCAGATGACCCGTTACAATGTTCCGCGTATCGCTTTTATCAATAAATGCGACCGTACCGGTGCCAATCCCGAAAAAGTAACCAAACAGCTTCGTGACAAGTTGGACTTGAATGCGCATTTATTGCAGATGCCGATTGGTTTGGAAATTGACCTCAATGGTGTTGTCGATCTCGTCACTATGAAAGCGGTCTATTTTGACGGTGCCAGCGGAGAAAATATCCGCATTGAAGAGATTCCCACCTCTATGCTGGACGAGGCAAAAAAGAGGCATGATGCGTTGCTGGAAGAAGTCTCCATGTACTCTGAAGATTTGATGGAGGCCCTGCTCGAAGAAGGCGAGGTTGACATCCAGTTGGTCTATGATGCTATTCGTAAAGGGACTTTGGCCCTGGAGTTTACTCCGGTCATGGTTGGTTCCGCCTATAAGAACAAAGGCGTTCAATCACTGCTTGATGCGGTCGAGAGTTTTCTTCCCTGTCCGACAGATGTTGTCAATATGGCCCTCGATCTCAAGAACGAAGAAAAAGAGTTCCCGGTCAGCAACAACCCTGACGATCCTTTGATTATGCTGGCGTTCAAGCTCGAGGATGGACGGTACGGTCAGTTGACGTATGTGCGTTCTTATCAGGGTAAATTGACAAAGGGCGATACTATTTACAATCGAAGGACCGGCAAGAAAGTTAAAATTGGCCGTCTTTGCAGGATGCATTCCAATGAAATGGAAGAGATTGAGTCATGCGGGTCCGGAGATATTGTCGCGCTGTTTGGCGTCGATTGCGCCTCGGGTGATACCTTTACCTCTGAGGACATCTCTTGTTCCATGACCTCCATGCATATTCCGGAGCCGGTCATTTCGCTTGCGGTTATTCCTACTGATAATAAAGCGCAGATCAATATGTCCAAGGCGCTGAACCGTTTTACTAAAGAAGATCCAACTTTTAAAACCTTTGTCGATCACGAAACCGGCGAAACCATTATCTCCGGTATGGGTGAATTACATCTGGAAGTCTATATTGAGCGGATGAAGCGTGAATACGGTGCTCTCGTCACTGTAGGTGCGCCTCAGGTTGCCTATCGTGAAACCATTTCCCAGCGTGCCGATTTTAATTACACCCATAAGAAACAGACGGGTGGCTCTGGCCAATATGGCCGGGTGGCAGGCTTTCTGGAACCGATGGAAGAAGGTGAGTATGAATTTGTCGACAAGATCGTCGGTGGTGTTATTCCCCGTGAATATATCAGTTCCTGCGACAAAGGATTCCATAAGTCTGTAGAAAAAGGATCGCTCTGCGGAGCACCAATTACCGGGGTTCGCTGTGTCATAAACGATGGTGCGTTCCATGCGGTTGACTCTTCGGATATCGCCTTTCAGCTTGCTTCCATGGGCGCTTTCAAGGAGGGTTACCTGAAGGCAAAACCGATTATTATGGAACCTATAATGAAAGTTGCCGTCGAGGGGCCTTCTGAATTTCAGGGTTCTGTAATGGGCTCAATCAACCAACGGCGAGGGATGATCATCGGTACAACAGAGGAAGGAAACTACTCGGTTGTCGAAGCAGAAGTGCCTCTTTCCGAGATGTTCGGCTATTCTACCACGCTGCGTTCGCTTACCCAGGGTAAGGCCGAATTCACCATGGAGTTTGCCACCTTTAAGCCGGTGCCAAAGAGTGTTAGTGAAGAGTTGATTAAAAAATATCAGGACGAACGGAAGAACGGTTGATAAACGCCGAGCTTCAGATTAATACTATATTTTTCTTAGTAGAATAAGATATTGATGACGGTATTACTAATGCCGGTTGAAAAGGAATAATAAAGGTGAACTGCCATGGAAAATGATTCGATAGTTAATAATCCACTTCGGGCCCTTGGGCTTGAGGGCAAGGCGGGTGGAACTGGTCAGTCAATGATGGGCCTGGTTATGGCTAGGGCTGGACTCGGCAAAACCGCCATTTTGGTACAATTGGCTCTCGATTGTATGTTGCTTGGCAACAAGGTGCTCCATGTAGCGATTGGTGAGGGCGTTGACAAAACCCGTGCCTGGTATGACGATATCCTTTCCCTGCTGACCGACGGAGAGAAAATCGAGTCTATCCCTGAAGTTATGAAAAATCGAATGATTATGACTTTCAAGGAAAGCTCCTTCTCCAAGGCAAAGCTTGAAGAAAGACTGGACGATCTGGTCCAACAGAATATCTATAAACCGGAATGCCTGATTATTGATGGCTACGATTTTGAAAATAACGACCGAAAGTCGCTCGGAGATCTGCGAGATTTCATGATTCAGCGTGGTTTGAAAATGATCTGGTTTTCAGCAGTTAGTCACCGTGGTGACAATCGGGTGAGTGTCGGGGGTGTTCCTGCTCCCTGTCACGAAGTGGATAGCCTGTTCGATACCGTGCTACTCATCAAACCTGAGGGCGATGAAATTAATTTAAATATCGTCAAGTGTAAGAACTGTTCGGTAGATCCTGGTACCATTCTGATGCTTGATCCTTCAACATCGCTCATTAAACAATGCTGATGGCGTCGTAAAAATTCTTCATCTGTGTCGGTGTTTCAATTTTTATATAATTACGACGTACTATCGTGCACCGAAATAATATAAAAATTTTACGCCTCGCATATAAAGCTTTTTACTTAGTCATCCACAATTTTAAGTTTTCATGAGTCCATCATGCAAACATGATTTTTGCGGATTTAGGCTAGGGGTTAAAAAGATTGTGTAATAAAAAAGCGGGATGCTGAAGAAGCATCCCGCTTTTATTTTATATAGAGGTGATCGATATGAAATTCAGGCCGTGCATTGATCTCCATGGTGGCGTGGTGAAACAGATTGTCGGTTCGACTCTGAAGGATGACGCCCCGGAGGCAGTGCAGACAAATTTTATAGCCAGCAAGCCGTCTGCGTGGTTTGCCGAACTTTACCGCCATGATAATCTAACCGGCGGCCATATCATTATGCTCGGTCCGGGCAATGACCTTGCCGCCGAAGAGGCCCTCACTGCCTGGAAGGGCGGGATGCAGATCGGGGGCGGCATCAATACCGATAATGCCGGAAAGTGGCTAGATAAAGGTGCTTCCCATGTCATTGTCACTTCTTTTGTTTTTAAAGACGGTGCAATCGATATGACCAGGCTCAAACAACTGGTCAAAGCAGTGGGGCGGCAACGGCTGGTTCTTGATTTGAGTTGTCGGAAAAAAAATAATGCCTATTACATCGTCACCGACAGATGGCAAAAATTTACCGAGGTCATTATTTCTGAGGATATTCTCGATGAATTGTCCGGCTTTTGCGACGAATTTCTTATTCACGCAGCAGATGTCGAAGGCAAATGCGCCGGGATAGAAGGTGAGCTGGTCGAAAAACTTGCCAGGTGGACACCTATCCCAACAACGTATGCCGGAGGAATCCGAGATCTGCAGGACCTGCAGCTGCTCAAAGAAGCAGGAAAAAACAGACTGGATTTCACCGTCGGCAGTGCCCTGGATATTTTTGGCGGGAAGAACCTCGCGTACAGGGACACTGTTGTTTTTTGCCGTCATTAATTTTCTGCCTGCCTTGACCTCGCCGAATTCTTTCGATAGAATAATCTAGACAGAAGGCCTTGCATCTCATCGTCCAACCAATTGATCTCAAATTAAAAATATGATTATTGATAAAGAACGCCAGCGGCGCGATATTGAAAGATTTATTAATAAGATGCCCAGCCTGTCGACTACTGTCGGCAAGGTTATGGTGATTTGTAGCCGAACCGATGCGTCCCCCAATGAACTCAATAAGGTTATCTCGCTTGATCCTGTTCTGACTGGACAGGTACTTAAACTCATTAATTCGGCCTATTATTCATTAATCAATAAAGTCACCTCTCTTACCAGAGCGATCACCATGCTCGGTATGAATACCGTCAAAAATATGGCGCTCAGTACCGCCATTATTCGCAGCGTTACCGGGTCCAAAAAATCCAAAGCGCTGCCGACATCTAAATTCTGGGCCCATTCTATCAGTGCTGGCGTGAGTGCCAAATTGCTTGGTGAGGTAAAGGGGATGCCGGTCATGGAAAGAGAAGAGCTGTTTCTGGCCGGTTTGCTTCATGATCTTGGCAAGATCCCCTTCGGGGATGAATATATCGACGTATTGAATATCGCCAAATTGGAACAACTCCCCTTGCACCAGGTTGAGCTGGATGTCATGGGTATTGATCATCAGGAAGTCGGATTAATGATTGCCGAAAAATGGAAACTCAATCAGGTTATTACTACCTGTATCGGTAGTCACCATCAGGTCGGTATGCTTAGCGGAGAGCTTGGCCAGCAAGTCGCTTTGGTTGCGTTAGGTAATATATACAGCAATATTGTCGATCACGGATATGCCGGGAATCCTTTTCCTGCAGAAGAAGAGGTAGACCGGTTGCTGACTACTGTCGATCTGTCCCAGGACCAATTCTGCGGTATCGGTGATCGGGTAGTCGAGGAAGTAAAAAAGGCCGAAATCTTTTTAAAAATATAAGCAGGAGCTTCTATGAAGGTTCGTTTCTGGGGGGTACGGGGGTCTATTCCCAGCCCTGGTCCAACAACGCAGAAATACGGCGGAAATACTGCCTGCATTGAGTTGCGGGTCGGGCCTGAAGATCGGCTGATTATTATTGACGCCGGTTCAGGGATTCGCTCTCTGGGCAACTCGATTATGGCCAATGATTTGCCCAAAGGACCGATTAAAGCAGACATCTTTCTGTCGCATACCCATTGGGACCACATCATGGGTTATCCGTTTTTTACCCCTATTTATATTCCGGGTACCAAATTGAAAGTGCATGGACCGGTGTCTTTTGAGGAAGATCCGCTTGAGGAGATTGTCGGTGGACAGATGAAATATCGCTATTTCCCAATTAATTTAGGTGAATTGGCGTCAGATATAGAATATGTACGCTTAAAAGAGGATCCGAATATTGATTTAGGCGGCGGGTTGCACCTGGCGACCAAATTGCTCAATCATCCGATCACCGCGCTAGGCTACCGGTTTGAATACGATGGTCGGGTGGTCTGTACCTGCTACGATACTGAACCATTTCGTAATCTTTTTGTTACCGATCCTGCCGACCCCGCCTATGACGAGGCTATGGCGTTTGAGGGCAATGAGGTAGCGGTTGAACAGAACCTGGCGATCGAACAGTTCTTTAGCGGAGCTGACCTGCTTATCTGCGATACGCAGTATACCGATGCCGAGTACAGTGCACGAATCAACTGGGGGCACACCACGATGGAATACGCCATCGGTGCAGCCAACAGAGCTGGCGTCAAAAAACTCGCAATGTTCCACCATGATCCTGACCGAAGTGATGCAGCCCTGGACGAATTTGCCAAGATTTACTGTGAACCTGGAAAATTCGGCGAGACCGAGGTTTTTTTTGCCAGAGAAGGGATGGAAATCGACCTGTAAGTTTTTGCTGGACTGTTAAAAATAGAATCTTGAGAAAGGTAGGTGAAAAGCTGCCTGCGAGCGCATGACGCAGAGGACGATGAGGTATTTCTTACAACACCATCAACACAACATACGCTTGATCGTGTCAATGCAGTCGTAATCGGCACAATAAGGATTGGGAGGTGGAGCCGGATAGGGTATGACCAGCTGTTCGGCAAAAGGTGTTGTCAGCACGTTACGGTTATAGCCTTCGGTCATCAGCCTTTCCAGGTTGACTGTATCCTCAATGTTATAGGCGAGAAGTGTCTCAAGGGCCTTTTCGTCATTTTTCTGTATGTACCGGTACCAGAGGTGTACAGCAAAAGAGCCATCGACTCCATCGAGGTTGCCGCGATGCAGACCCAATTGTTTTTCACATCCTTTTAAGCCGCCTTTGAAGCCCAGGCGGGCTAGAACATAGCGCAGATCGATCTGCGCATGGTCTAAGCGGATGCGGAAAAATCTCTCAAGAAAAGGGATATCGAAGCTCTTGCCGTTATAGCTGACGATGACCTGGTATTTTTGAATGTCGCGGGCAAAATCATCAAGATTTCTGCCATTGACATAGGTAAAAATCTCCTGGCCATCATATAGAGCAATGGTTGTTATTTCTGCATAATCGTCCAGCCCGGTAGTCTCGATGTCCAGATAGGCGGTGCGATCACGATAGTGCGGGAAAATCCGCCAGGATTCGGTGCTGCCAAGCTGATCGATGAAAAAAGTCGGATCGTCGTCCAGGGCGGCAAGGGATTCTTGCAGTACCCTGGTCGCTTCAACCTTGGTCACAGCCGACAACCGGATGGGCGGCTGGGACTGCCAATGATCCCAGCTGGTAATGCCCGCTGCCCAGAGCTGTCGCTCTGTTTTCATGCCGATGCCCGGGATATGACAGAAGGTATGCTGCAGCATACTTTTTCCTGTTAAATATTAGCGTTGGCGGCAGCCGCTTTGTATTGGTCTGGTTTTCTTGTTTCGACGCTGCGTCTTTTCGTCTTTTGGGAAGTTGACGGCTGCGAGGTGGTATCTGCTATCTTTTGTAGTTTCATCGCCTTGCTGCCGATACGGGCACGCTGGAGTACGCGCAGAATATCTTCTGGCATACCGAAAGGTAGATCGACGGTGCTGTAGTTGTCAAAAATCGCTATGCGGCCTATAAACTTACTGCTAATATCCGCTTCGTTGGCAATGGCCCCGACAATATTCCCCGGTTTCACCCCTTCGTTGTTGCCCAGTTGGATGCGAAATCGTTCCATGCCTTCTTCCGGTGGGAGTTGCATCACCATGCTTTTTCTGGTTTTTGGCCTTTGCTCAGCGGGCCGGGCAGGTCGGGCGGACCTGGTCGTCTGGGTGCGGCGATTGACGGGGGCCGGATCCTCACGGAACTTCGGTTCAGCCTTGAGCAGGGGTGTGTCGCCTTGGCTGAGCTGGGCCAGGGCTGCTGCCAATTGTAGCGGCTCTATCTGCGTTTGCTCCAGGTATTCAGCGATGAGATTTTCATAAAATGAAATATCCGTCTGTAGAGCGCTGGTGATTTTTTCTTTGAATTGCTCAACTCTTTTTTTGTTGATATCGGCAACTGAAGGCAAGTTCATTGGCTGGATTTTTTGCCGTGTTGCTCGTTCAATTGATCTGAGCATCGATTGCTCGCGCGGGTTGACAAACAGAATAGCCTCACCACTACGCCCAGCTCTGCCGGTTCTGCCGATTCGGTGAATGTAGGATTCCGTATCAAAAGGAATGTCGAAATTAATCACGTGGCTGATCCGCTCCACGTCGAGACCGCGAGCTGCGACATCTGTTGCAACCAGGATATCGATCTTTTTCGATTTCAGTTGTTCGACGGTGCGCAGTCTCTGGCTTTGTTGAATATCGCCGTTGAGTGGAGCTGCGGAGAAACCAAGCGCTACCAAATGTTCCGCTATTTCGACCGTCTGTATTTTGGTGCGAACGAAAATCAGGATGCCGTCAACGCTTTCGGCTTCTATAATTCGCGACAGGGCGTCTATTTTTTTGCTAAAACCGCCTGCTGTGATCAGGCAACGCTGGTTAATGGTCTGGGCGGTAACCGCCTTGTCTTTGATGGTGATTTCGACCGGATTATTGAGATATTTTTGGGCGATTTTGCGGATATTGGGCGGCATGGTTGCTGAAAAAAGAGCGGTTTGTTTTCTGCCCGGAAGTTGTTCGAGAATCCATTCGACATCATCAAGAAATCCCATTCTGAGCATCTCGTCGGCTTCATCGAGCACCAGGCTGTGTATGCTCTCCGGCTTGAGAGTACCACGGCGAAGGTGATCCATAACTCTGCCGGGAGTGCCCACTACTACCTGGACGCCCTTCTGTAGCTGGCGCAGCTGGATACCGTAATCCTGGCCGCCGAAAATGGGCAGCACATTGAAATTTTTCAGGTGTTTGCCGTAATCCGAAAAAGCTTCAGCTACCTGGATGGCAAGCTCTCTGGTTGGGGCGAGCACTAAAATTTGTGGGTTTTTACTCTTTCCCGGCTGGAGTCGTGAGAGAAGGGGCAGGGCAAAAGCGGCGGTTTTTCCGGTACCTGTCTGGGCCTGGCCGACCACATCTTTTCCCAGAAGGACATGGGGAATCATCTCTTTCTGGATGGGCGTGGGGGTTTCGTAGCCGGCGTCACTGACGGCTTGAAGAAGCGGGGCGGAAAGGTCAAAATCGGCAAAAGAAAACGGCGTTGATTCATACTCAGAAGACATAGTAATACCTATAGATAAAATTGGGTTGATTCCAAAAGAAAACTTGTTGTGCAAAGCCTGCCCAGGAAAGAAAAATCGACCTCCAGTAGGAAAACCCTTATGCGGTTTTCGACGGTCGATATGTTCGTGTCTGTCCAGTTTTGCGCAACTTCCCCAAAAAAAATCTATGTTCTGGCCTGACACTAACGCGAGTAAAACACGTTATATATCAGGACAGCAAATAATTTGCAATATAATAATTGACGGAGTGGTAAATGCCACCCAGCAGGGAGATCAATTGTGATACCCTTTAATTAGTTAGGCGATTGTCCTCCCTGTCGCTGTGCAGGGAAATTTTGCACATTGTATTTATCAAGAATTTCATTTAATTCTCTATAAACCTGTTGGATCTCCCTGGGCAGGCCAGTTCCGGTGCATCGCCGCATGGTGTCCCCTTGTCGAAGAGCTGTTGTCACTGAATGGATCTCTTCTAATGGGTGAACGAGGTTTCTTTTCAGGCTGCGGATAAAAAGCATGCCAACCAGGAATACCACTGTGGCCATAAATACGATGCCCCAGGCTCCGGCATTGCCGAATTGCCTGGCTTTTTTGTCGGCTGCTATCATTGCTGCTCTGTTTGCGGCTCCCAGGTTGCGGATTGCATCAACCGTTTTCGTGAGCGCCATGGCGTCACCTGCAAAGGCTTTGAGGTAGCTCTGGTTTATCGATGTTATGATACCCGGCTCGTCTTCTTCGGTAATGTTCTGTTGTGCTCTTTGCAGAGCGTTCCTGAAGGTATCTTGGGCGGACTCTGTGGCTGTTTTGCGCTCAGATCGATTTACATTGGCTATTGCCAGTGCGGCGAGCATTTCCTCACACGTCTGAAGTGACGTCACGTTCCGGTCAATGATGAATTCGATGGCCGGGGTCATGCGCACGAAAATCCATATCGACCCAAAGGCCATTGCCAGGTTCAGGCCAATAAGAAACCAGGCAGCCAACCGCACGGATTGAGCAAGCTTCATAGCTAAACCCCCTTAATTAATTTAGGAATAGCTGCTTCACTCGAGACGATAATCAGGGTGTCGCCCGCCTGGAGCGGGGCACTGGGCGAGGGGGGCAGAATTTTCGAGGGGCTTCCTCTTCTTATTCCCACCACGATCACGCCATAACGTTTGGGCAGGGCGAGATCAATGAGGCTTTTGCCAATCATCGAAGGTTGAATGAAAATTTCTGTGAGGTGTAAATCTTCTCCGAGGTTGGTATCGGCAATGAGATGTCTGTATAAAATACGGTTGGCAAACCGTTTGCCAAACTCCTGTTCCGGATTGACTACTTGATGGGCACCAACCAAATGTAAAATACGCTGATGCATTGTATCGTTGGCTCGGGCAATGACGACAGGAGTTCCCATCTGTCGGAGTAACGCTGTACAGATGATGGACGCTTCTTTTGAGTCGTCACCGATAGCACAGACGGCAGAATCTCTTTTCCCCGGTTCCAGACGGGCCAATTCAGCTTCATCGGTCGCATCGATGACTACTGCCTCGGTGACAAAGGCGGCAGCCTCCTCAACCAGGTTCTTGTTCACATCGACGGCAAGTACTTCGGCACCTTTTTCAGATAGGGTCCGGGCAAGAGACATGCCAAAGTGTCCCAGTCCGATGATCAGTATTTGTTGTGACATCCTCTCGATTCCTTATTTATGTTAAGGGTATTTTCGCCTGAGGGGAGCGCGACTTGGATAGGACCTGGTCGTTGCTTAAAAGCATGAACAGCGTCATTGGCCCTATTCTCCCGACAAACATGGCAATCATGATAATTATTTTACCGATTTCATCCAATAACGGAGTTGCACCGGTTGAAAGGCCGACTGTTCCGATTGCGGATGTTGCTTCAAAAATCAGATCCCGCATCGAAATCTGTTGGGTTATTTCGAGCATCAACACTACACCGAACCATACAATCATGCCGGATGTGACAATTGTAATCGCATGGTAAATCGTTGTGGAACGAACGCGCCTGTTGTCGATAATAATGTCGTTGCGGTTGGTTATTTTTGCCCAGAACGTCATGGCCAGTATACCGAGAGTTATGGTTTTTACACCACCGGCAGTTCCGCCCGGACTGCCGCCGATAAACATAAGACCAAGCATGACCAAAAATGTGGGGCTGGCCACCTGGGCAATATCTACGGAATTAAACCCAGCCGTTCGCAAGGTAACCGATTGAAACCATGCGTTGTGAATTTTGTCGGCAAAAGACATGCCCGCCAATACCCCGTTCCATTCAAAGGCCAGTATGAAAAAAGTTCCTGATACCAGCAACACAATGGTGGTTATGAGGGCTATTCGTGCCGGGATTGAAACGTGTTTTCCTCTGAGCCATTTCGGTACAACAAGACTTGTCGCCGGTGCCAAACCGCCAAAGATTATCAGGGTCGCAACCACGTGGAGAATGAACGAGTTGGTCTGGTAGGGGAGCAGGTTGTCACCTTGCAGGGCGAATCCGGCGTTGCAGAAGGCTGATATAGAGGTAAACACACCGCGCCATAAAGCCTGGCCCGGTGTATCGCCTGAAAAAATAAAAAGCAATGTCAGCAACGACGCTCCGGCAGCCTCAGCAATGAAGGTAAATTTGAGAATTGTCCTAAGCGAGTGCAGCATATCTTTATGATCGGTATCTGTAATCGATGTCAACAGCCGTTCCTGTTTGAGACTGAGACGACGACCCATCGCGTGCAGGGCAACAGTAGTAATACTCATGATGCCGAGGCCCCCCAGTTGGATAAGCAGCAGGATGCAAAATTGTCCAAACAGGGTAAAATCATGTGGGGTGTCTAAAACGATAAGTCCGGTAACGCAAACGGCACTCACAGAGGTGAATGCAGCATCGACGAGGTGAATCGACCCTGCTGTCGTGGCAATCGGTAAAGAGAGAAGCACTATCCCAAGAATACACAGAGCTGAAAAGGTGGACAGAAGAATCCGGGCCGGGTGATTAATTAGAATTTCCCACAGATGTTCTCTCCTCTCAGTCAGAAGATTGGACCGAGGCATGGCAATAAGACTGAGTACACTAAAGAGCAGCACAAGACCCGGAACGCTATCAGTAAAAGAGCAGAAGAACGCCCAGCCAATGGCGGCAAATCCTGTGATGGGAATGATAAGGTGCCACGTCGATTTATTAACGAAGACCCAGTGGATGAGCAGTGCCTGAGCTATCATAAATGAACTGGTAACGCAGTAAGCGGAAAAACTTGTATTCGAGCCGCTGCTGACTATGCTGAGAAGAGCGACCAAAGGGACCATCAGAGAGCCCCATCGAGCCTGTTCGAGGTATCGAATAGGGGGATTGCTTTTCTTGTCGCTCTCTCCCACGCTGTCTATCGGGAAATCCATCAACGCAAAAGATGCGCCGATGAGCGTTACAGCGCCGGTTAGTGCGACAAAGGGGGTGCCCTTCAGCCATGGCAATATGGTCGTAAACGTTCCCGCCAGGGCAATTGCCCCAGATAATTTTCCTAGAAAAGGTCGTCTGGTCAGTAGGAGGCCGCTGACAATTGCCGCAGTGGTCGCAACGGAAGCGAGGAGCAACTGCCAAAGATTGGGCATTGCACTCCCGACCCCGAATACTATAAAAAGAAAAGGGAGGGGGGAAAGAGCCATCAAGGCCCCTTCCATGCCGATTCGAGAAGCCGATTGCCAGTGTTTTTCAACAACTTTCATGCAGAAATCCTGTAAGAGTAATGAACGATATTTCGAGGATCATAATCCCGGAGGATGGTCAATACTTGTGGAGGAGTCGGAAGAGGGCCTCCGTGGGTAACTGCAGGGGGAGTGCTTTGAAAAGTTTGCCTGGTTCTTTGGTGTGAATTTTTCTGGTACCAATAAAAAGCAAATCCCTGTTCCTACTGTCCAAGGAGGGGCGAGGCAACAAAGAGAGTATTCGCCTGACCCACACTAGCTGTAGCCACTTTTTCATGGAAAGAATCAGGATTCCGTTACTTTTTTTCGCAGCGTCTTGACCTGGCCCCGCTTGGTTTTGCTGTCTACGCGTTTTTTCCGGGCGGATCCGGTTGGACGGGTTGGCTTGCGGTTTTTAGGAGTGTGAATAGCCCTGCGGATAAGAAGGGCAAGGCGTTGCAGGGCGGCTTCGCGGTTTTTTTCCTGGGTCCGGTGCTGCTGTGCTTTTATGACAATAACTCCTTCGTCTGTTAACCGGCTGTCGCTTAGTGCCAGCAGGCGCTCCTTGTAAAATGCTGGCAGGGAGGAGTTGTGGATATCAAAGCGCAGATGGATTGCACTGGCTACCTTGTTGACATTCTGGCCCCCCGCACCTTGAGCCCGGATAGGAGTCAAAATTATTTCGTTGAGTGGAATTGCAACGTTATCAGTGATCGAAAGAACCATGTCGGCAGTCGCGAAAGGGTGAAGGTTTATTGAATGCTGTCGTTTATCCTGCTATGATAAATAGAGTAATCGGTTATGTCTATAAGTCTTTGTTAAATATCAGCGTCTGGTAAAAAAATGCACTGTCCTAAGTGTCAGCATGAACAGGAAAATGGGCCCGAATGTGTAGCTTGCGGATTAATTTTTGCGAAATACCGTGAGGTTTTGGAGCGCAGGAAAAAAGAGGCACAACTGAATGAGAATGGTACGAAGACAAAGAAAATGACCTTCGGCCTTACCGTCTTTCAACTCATTCTGCTGGTAATGGTCGTTGCCGCCGGCACCTTCTATTTTACCGGATATCGACAGCGCGAGGTGCAGAAGCAAACAGTGGCCAAACCTGGAACTATCGCCACAACCAAATCGGTGTCGGTGCTAAAAGAAGTGGTGCAGGTGGAACCACGGACACAGAAACCAACACCTCAAGTTGTGATGCATGGGCAAAATGTCATCGAACGGGCGCGAAATTCGACAGTTTCCATCGAAACGCCCTGGGGGACCGGGTCAGGGTTTTTTGTGAATAAAAATTATATTGTCACCAATCGACATGTGGTCCAGTTCGATGAGAAAAAGTTGGTTGATTTTAAACGAAAAGTAGAAACAACCAGACGGCTAATCGAGCTTGAACAGCAGAAAATCGATGAGATGAAACGGAGTCTGCAGCGAATACCCAGAGGCCCATCGCACAGTCAGTTGACCATAATTATTGCCAGTCGCGAGGAAGAACTGAATAAATTTTTGCCTCGTTATCGGCAAGAAATGGAGCAGCTGGAGCGGCTTGATCGAAAGGTTCAGCCAGCCGATATAAAAATCGTCCTCGCCGACGGCAACGAACATGTTGCCAATTATCTGTTGATTAGCGAGACCAGCGATCTGGCACTCCTGTCGCTTTTCTCTGGGGATTGGACTTATCTTGAGCGACCTTCGGAGAACCGGGAAATGCATCAGGGTGATAAGGTGTATACCATCGGTAGCCCCGTTGGCCTGCGACATACTGTGACGGCGGGGATTTTTTCCGGCTATCGGCAGCAGGAGACTGACGGTCAGGTCTATCTGCAGACTGACGCAGCCATAAACCCTGGCAACAGCGGCGGTCCGCTTATTGATGAGCAGGGTTTTGTTCGCGGCGTCAACACCATGATTCTTCGCGATACGGAAGGAATTGGTTTTGCCATTCCCATCGATAAGGTTTTTGAGGAGTTTCGTTCGACGCTATTTTAGTGAATTAGAAATAATTCTCCTGTGCTTTTTACAGGAGAATTATTTCGTGAATGAACTTATCCCGCGAATCTTTTGGGCGGGATTAGTGAGATGTTGCAAGGCCTCCTGTGCTTTTTACAGGAGAATTATTTCGTGAAGGAACTTATCCCCGCACAGCACGGGGACTGAACAGAGTACCCGTCAAGCGAGTACTAAAAAGAGTACCCTCAAGGGGCATTTAAAAGAATCCCGCAATGCTGTTGGGCGGGATAAGTGATGTTGTGTTACGAGGCATCCTGTGCTTTTCCGCCCTGGTTCCCATGCGCCGCATGGGAACCAGGGCCGGCTTTGCTTATCTCCGAGGATAATTTTTTCCGTCCAACGATGAGTTGAAGAAACTTATTTTCCTGTTTTTCTAAGAAACAGAAGACCCAGCGACCCAACCAGTGGAAAAGGCCGCCTGCAGGTTATAGCCACCGGTGTCGGCCTGCAGATCGAGGAGCTCTCCGACAATAAACAGTCCCTTGACGAGTTTAGATTCCATGGTCATGGGGTTGATCTCCTTCAGGCTCACTCCTCCGGCGGTGATGATAGCTTCATCATAGTCGCGGTATCCACTGATTTCAATACGGAAATCTTTCAGCCACTGCACAAGACGTTTGCGCATTTTACCGGGGAAATTTTTAGTGTCGATAATAAGTGGCAGGTCACAGGATTCCAGGCAGATCGGCACCAACTGCTGCGGCAAGAGGCCACGGAGGATGCTGTCAATCGGTTCTCCGGCGCGGCTGGTCAGATCACGGATCAACCGGTTGTCCAGTTTTTTTTCATCCAGGGCCGGTTTGAGGTCAAGAGACAATGTTACCTTCCTGCCGCTGTTAAGGGCGTCGACGATGGTGCTGCTGAGGGTTAAAATAACTGGTCCGGTAAGCCCGAATCCGGTGAAAGCGAGTTCGCCGAATTCCTGCCCTTTGCGTTTCCCGTCAAGGTAGAGACGAACCTGCACATTGCGCAGTTCAAGCCCGGCCATGCGGTGCACCTTAGAATCACGGCTTACCAGCGGAACGAGGGCCGGTCGTAGAGGAACTATGGTGTGACCAAGGCTTTTTGCAAGGCTGTAGCCATCGCCGGTTGAACCCGTCCGAGGGTAGGACTTGCCGCCGGTGGCTAAAATGACGTTTGCACAGGCCAGCGTTGCACCATTGCAGACGACTCCTGCTACCTGGCCATCTCGTATCTGGATAGCCGACACCGGTGCCGATTTTTTCACCGTGACCCGCTCAGTCTGTAGCCAGCCATTTAAAACCCTGACCACATCCAGCGCGCGACCGCTCTCAGGGAAGACCCGGCCGCCGCGTTCAGTGATCATGGGCAGGTTTCTCTCTGCAAAAAAAGTGATGAGTTCCGGCGAAAAAAATTGCTGAAAACATTGGCGGAGAAACCTGCCATTTCTGCCGAAACGGACCAGGAAATCTTCAAGAGCGGCATCGTTGGTGAGGTTGCACCGACCCTTGCCGCTGATGCCTATTTTACGTCCAGTCTGACCCATCTTTTCCAGAAGGATGACCTCTGCGCCTTGTTGGGCCGCTTTGCCGGCAGCCATCAGCCCGGCAGCGCCGCCGCCGATAATAATAGTTTTTCCAGGTTTCATCGGGTAGATACACTGCCGTAGGAGATATGGCCGGTAGTTCCATCAATGGTCACCGTTTGGCCGTTTTTAAAAAGTGTCTTCGCATCCAGCACATTGCAGACAACCGCAATGTTCAGCTCTCTGCCGACGATGGCCGCATGGGAGGTGAGACCGGGCTGTTCAGCGATGATGCCCTGTACTCGACGCAGGTGGACCAGCATTGACTGGTTGGTGGCGGTGACAACCACGATGGCTGCTTGTGGTAGATCCTGCCAGTCACTTTCTCGTGCTATTATATGGATTGTACCCTCGGCTATGGTGCCACCTGCTCCCTGGCCGATAAAACATAGATCTTCAACTGTTCGGACTTTCAACATATTAGTGGACCCTGTTGTGCCGACAGGCATCCCGGCGGTGATAACCACCAGATCGCCATTGTCGATGAGACCTGCCTGCCGCACTGCGTTGATTGATGTATCCATCTGTTCGTCCATGGTCGCAGAGCATTCGGAAAAAATGGTGGTGACGCCCCTGATGAGTTGCAGTTTTCTGAGGTTTTCTATGCTGGGGCTGACCGCGATAATCGGCGCTTTGGGCCGATGTCTGGCCACCATTCTGGCGGTTGAGCCGGAGGAGGTGGAGGTAATGATTGCCGCGGCACCGAGATCGGCGGCGGTGGCACAGCAGGCATAGGAGATGGAATCGGTTATTGTCTGGCGCTTGTGCCTGAGCCCTGCGGCCAATATCGCCTCATAGTCGAGGGAGTTTTCGGTAATGTTGGCGCATCGGACCAGAAAGCGGATGGCCTCTAGCGGATAGGCTCCCACTGCAGTTTCTGCTGAGAGCATGACGGCATCGGTGCCGTCATAAATGGCATTGGTGACATCGCTTGCTTCGGCCCGGGTTGGGGTGGGGCTGGTTATCATGGATTCAAGCATCTGGGTGGCGGTGATGACTGGTTTGCCGACAAGATTCGCTGCATGAATGATTCTTTTCTGGATGATGGGGACCTCTTCTGCAGGCATCTCCACCCCAAGGTCGCCTCGGGCCACCATCAGTCCGTCCGCTGCCTGGAGGATTTCTTCGAGGTTCTCCACCCCCAGTCTGCTCTCGATCTTGGCGATTACTGCCTGATTACCGCCGTTGTCTTCGAGTATTTTCCGCACGGCCCAGATATCGTCGGCTTTTCTGACAAAAGAAGTGGCAATGAAGTCCACTTTTTGTTCAACTCCAAAAGCAATATCTTGTTGATCTTGTTCGGTCAGTGAGGGCAGGTTGATGTCACAGTCAGGCAGGCTGACCCGTTTACGACTGGAAAGCTTGCCGCCGACGAGTATCCGGGTGTACACATCACCGTCTTGAATACTTTCGACCTGCAGAGCCAGTTTGCCATCGTCAAGGAAGATCCGGTTGCCTGGTCGAACGTCATAAATCAACCCCGGATAATTGGTGCCGATACGATTGCAGGATGCGCCAGGCTGGTGTGCACTAATAATCAGTGTCTCACCGATCTCAAGTATCAGCGGCTCTATGAGATCGCCCACACGAATTTCCGGACCACGGGTGTCGAGGAGAATTCCTGTGTAGGTACCGGTAATACGTCGAGCCTGCTTGACCATTTCAATAAACTTAAAATGACTGTCCCTGTTGCCATGGGAGAGATTGATCCTGGCCACGTTCATTCCGGCCCGGATTAATTCCACAATCTTCTCTTTACTCTCGGTTGCTGGACCAAGGGTGGCAATTATTTTAGTCTTATTCATTGCTGTTACTGGTAGTTTTTTTTAAAAAAATATTTTGCTTGGAACTCTAGAGTCACTAATAGGGTATAAGCACTCTGGTTGGGCTTGACACTACTCTAACGTTGATAAAAGAAAAAACGAAGAAAACGCTCCCTACCTCGTATTTTATACTGTGGTAAAATTATGTCTTCCAGTTCCCGAATTATCTTGCATCTCGTAACGATTTGCAACCATTACCTTTTCGCCCGCATCGTTAGCAGAGTGACATACTTTAGACCGAGAATGCGACTCTTGCACGCACAGAGATGACGCCATGCCTCGTCTCTCTTGAGCTTTACTGCCTTGCCTGTATCGGTTGGTAAGACGAAAATGTTTTTTTCACGCTTTTTGTCTGTTTAAAAGATATCCTCTACTGCTGCTCGAATTGATAAACGGCGAATTTCCGAGGTCGTATGCGACCAGTTGTGGTCATTTTAGAAGCGTTTCGTTGATCGTAAAATTGAATTATCCGGAATATTGATACGATTGATTGTTTACATATTGTGAATATCGTAGCCCGTATGAGGTCATATTTAACCTATTATGGTAATCTTTTTGAGGGCAAAAGAAAGAGGAGTGACTCATATGGACCTACAATTAAAGAACAAACTTGCGCTGGTCACGGGGAGCACTGCCGGGATAGGTTTTGCTGGAGATTTGTCCACAGCAGAGGCAGCAGAAGAATTGGGGCACACGCATCCTGATGTTGAAATATTGATCAATAACCTCGGCATTTATGAGGCCGCAGCGTTTGCAGAAATAACCGAATAGGATTGGCGTCGATTTTTCGAGGTGAATGTCCTGAGTGCGATACGCTTATGTGGTGAGTCCTCTTGCCTCGGCAACGCCGGGGTGCGGCCTTGCGAGTTGATGGGGGTGTCGTAAAGAGTGCTTTCTCAGCTTGCACGGAGCATTCTTACGACGCCAGCGAAATAGAAATCGGCCATTATCTGAAGAACACCCGTTTTGCGGTTGAAAAATGACCAATGATGTTTAATTGTAAAAAAGTGCCGGCGGTTTGTCGGCTCATCTAACTTGCCGAGGGATCAATAGATTCTTTGCCTGTCGGGTGCAATGAGTTATTTTACCCAGGCATCGGTTTAAGTAAACATGGTAAATGATAAAAAGTATCAGAGCTATAGAGCTTGAAGGAGAAAGATGGTTGCAACAAAAAAAGGCGACAATATCAAAGTTCACTATACTGGAAAACTCGCGGACGGGACTGTTTTTGACAGCTCCGAGGGAGGTGAGCCACTTGCCTTTGCCATTGGGAGTGGCCAGGTCATCCCGGGATTTGATGAAGGGGTCGTCGGAATGGAGGTTGGTGAGTCGAAAACTGTCCATATACCGGTAGAAAAGGCCTATGGGCAGCGAAAAGATGAGCTGGTTATTCAGGCACCCATTGAGCAGGTTCCGCCTGACCTTAATCCTGAGCTGGGTATGCGACTGGAAATGGGTGGTGCCAATGGAGAAATCCTGCGGGTAGTGGTGGCGGAAATTACTGAGACCTATATTACTCTGGATGCAAACCCTCCCCTTGCCGGTAAAGATCTCATCTTTGAAATTGAACTGGTTGAGTGTGCCGGCCCCTGATTAACTGAGATAGAGGTGCCTTATGGGTACTGGAAAGAGGACCGGCGTTCTCCCCGTATTCCAGGGTCGGTGGTAAGCCCGCTGATTTTTTGCTGGAGATTCAACGACTCGCTAGTGGAAAAATCAACCGTTTGACTTGAGCGGGAATGCGGGGGATCTAAAGGGAGAGCTTTCGGTACTTGTAACGGAGCCGAATGGGCAGTCAAATATCCTTTGACTGCCCAGCTCACAACAATGGGCAGTCAGCCTGCCAGTTGCAGGGAGTTCAGGTCTTCGCCAAAGAGGATACTGACGAAGGTAATTACCTGTGCATTGAGGCCGTTTTTTCGAGAAAATACTCCCCGTGCCCATAAGCGGGCCAGCCAGGATTGCTGTTATTGTGCCGCCGTATTCATGCCTTTTTGCCCTTCATTCTCAATTCATTGTTCTGCGCCCCAAAATTCATGTCACCTTCGGCTGTGGACCGTGTGTATCCCCTCCAGCTTGTCTGAAAAGAGAGAGGAGCTCCGGCCCTTGAGCTTTGCACTTCTTTTTGCCTGGGAGTACATTTTATTTTACAGGTTCAAAAGAGTTTGCTACAGTTCTTAAGTTTATTTATAGGTATAATCAAAATCACAATTTCTCACCGATCCACATCCCTGGTGTTCTCTGGTTACATTGCAAAGCCGTATTTTCGCGGTCTGAGGTTTTCGAAAGGAAGATTATGAAACGTATTGCTCTCTTATTGTTTGTCGGTATTTTGTGTGCCCAGGTGGCCTGGGCCGCTCGTGCTCAAGTAGATGACATATCCCAGGATCCCTATGTATCGGCCCTGGTTGTAGACGCCGATACGGGCAAGGTCCTGTTTGAAGATCATGCCGGGGCAGTGGTCTATCCAGCCTCCGTGTTGAAGATGATGGACCTGTTGGTCATTATCGAGCAGATAGAACAGGGGAAAGTGCAGCTGGATGGAATGGTTCAGGTGACTCCGGAAGCATATCGGATGGGCGGGTCACAGGTCTATCTAGATCCAAAAGAACAATTTACGGTTCAAGACCTTCTCTATGCCCTGGCTGTGCAGTCGGCAAACGATGCTGCTGTTGCCCTGGCCATTCATGTCGCGGGATCGACAGAGGGGTTTGTTGCCCTGATGAATAAACGGGCTGCAGAGCTGGGGATGAAGGATTCCCACTTTTATTCGGTGCATGGTTTGCCTCCCGCCAAGGGACAGGATGTCGATCAGACTACAGCTCGGGATCTTGCCATACTCAGCCGTGAGATGGCCAAAAGAACGGACATATTTGAATATACCGGCACGAAGGTGCGGCCCTTTCGGGATGGCAAGTTTATTATGCGCAACCACAATCATCTGCTGGGCAGCGTCAATGGCTGCGATGGTTTTAAAACCGGCTATTTTCAGGCTGCCGGATTTTCTATAGTGGCTACTGCCAAAAAGGGTGGGGTGCGCATTATTGCCATAGTTATGGGCAGTAAGGATCGAAAAGTCCGTGATGCAAAGGCAGCAGAGTTACTGGCCAAGGGGTTTGCCCTGGTGCCGCCAAAGCCTGACGTTGCAGCAACGATAAGCCAACCCGAACCGACCCCGGAAAAAGTCACCAGTACACCCGTACCTGATCTCGTATCTGGGCCTCAACCTGAGAAGACGGCCATTGTTGCGCAGAAAGCTGTGGAGGATGCGTCATCGTCCGGCGGTGGTTGGGGCATGCTCTTTTTTGGAGTGGTGGTCGGTCTTGGGATCGCCGGTATACTCGCATATTATTTGAACAGACCTCATAAAAGACGTTCGAAATTTGTCAAATATTGATGCTTGATGGGTTCGTGACATCCTGAGGTCAAGGATGACTTGCCTGCCTCTTCATTGTTGAAACAAACTTTTTCTCTCGGTCACAATGTTGCGTGACCGAGAGAAAAACCAACTGGCTAGAATTTCAGTTCAACACGTCTGTTTTTCTGCCGTCCTTCACGAGTCACGTTCGGCGCTACCGGATGATTCTCCCCAAATCCCCTCGTCACAAATCTTTTCGGCTCAACCCCTTTTTTGACCAGGTAATGCATCACCGCCTGGGCCCGTCTTTCGGACAGCGTCTGGTTATAGATGGCTGGTCCTGTACTGTCGGTATAGCCATCAATCTCGGCTGTTGTCTGCGGGTTATGCTGAAAGTAATCGGCCCACTGGTCTAATTCGGGGACAACTTCCGCTCTGAGAACCCACTTGTCAAATTCAAACAGGATGTCGGATGCATCTAAGACGAGCTGTAAATCGGCTCGCTGCGTCCCAGCCATTTGCTCGTTTGACGTTTGGTAGACAGCTGCCGTCTGTTTCGCTCGAGGTTTGATATCAGGTCGGTCGCCTGGGCGGAGGATGTAATGTGCTGTTGTCTTATCGTACTGGTTGGCTGAATAGGTTTTCATCCTGTCATCATATCTGACTTCAGTGGGTGAACCTGCACATCCGGCGATGAGAAAAGAGCAAAGAACCACAGCTGGTCCAAGCCGATAAAAGGGAAGTGTGGGGCACAATTTATTCATAATAATCCTCATTAAATTTTTCTTCGACATCAACGGAAACGGCATTGATGATCGTTATTGTTGTGTCTGGTAATCTGTTGCATGAGCCGTTACTGTCTTCATTTAAAATGATCAGCTCCTGGCAAATTCCCTCCACATATTTTGTAGGAACGTCAGTACCTTTAGCCTCCTTTCCCCTCGCGTTGGCTGATCCTGCAGCAGCTTTCTTTATTTTAAAAAAAGTGTATGTAAATATCCTATCTTTATTTTGCTGCTTTTTCCAGATTTTTTCAAGTGGCCGGGATTTGTCTTTGCAGAACTGGAAATAATTACCATTTTATGGCAATGATTTCTGCGCTTAGCTGGCAAGATGGATGAATTTATCAGCTTCTTCTGTTGTTTGTTGTGTGCTGGTCAGGCGGACGTCCATTAGTCTGGTGGCGGCAAGCAATAAACCGAGCCGGGTGAGGGCACGCTCGGTTTCGGCCAGGGGAGCGCGGGCAAAAGATGCATCGAGCATATCGCCTTTGCTGGAGGTTTCGAAGCCGAAAGTGGTGAGGACTTGATCGATGAACTGGAGGCGGAAAAGTTTTTGTTTTTCTGCCGCGCCGCCACCTTTGAAGCGGAAATTGAGGTAGTTGGTGCTGGCCTGTTCGCCGCAGATTGCATCAACGATGGAGAAATGGTACCCAAAACGAATATTCAGATGCAGGTATTCCTGTGAAACAATAGCGTAGCTGGCCAACAGTTGTGTCTCGAGAGAGAAGATCCCGCCACTGACCTGATCAAAGTTTTCCCAGTCAACGTGGTGCTGGCTGGTATCCCAGTGAATTCGAGGGTCCGCCATCCCCTGCCAGCAGGCACGCATTGGCAGACTGGAAAGCTCGTTCAAGGTGATCGTAGTGCCAGGTCGAGCCGGTGCGCTTTTGTCAAGATCGAGAACGTACATGACCAGTGGCAGGTCAGTGATAAGTTTTCGTGCCTTGCCCAGACCCCTTCCTTGCCGGTTGACCAGACGAAACATCTCCCGGACACTTTTTTCATGACAGAACCGAACGATATCATGCAGGGAACGACACTGGGCTGGCGTGAAGTTGTTTCCGTCGGGGTCGGTAAGACTGAGATGTGTGGTTCGGGCAGCGAGTTGCGCATATTTTTCTCTCGGAAAATCCTTGTTCGGATTGAGTTTTCCTTTTTGTAGTACTGCATTGACGCAACTACTGAATATCCGCCCTGATGCGGCATCGACGGTCACCACCTGCCCTTCAGTCAAGCTGATTTCACTGCCAACCAGAACCGGAATACCTCGTTCTCTGGCCACCGAAGCAAAATGGCTGGCCCGGCTCCCGCTGGCAGCGACGACGCCGACCATTCGATCAAGAAACTGGGACAGGGCCGGGCGAAGTGTTGTGGTAAAGACCACCGACCCCGCCGGAATTTGTGCAAATGTACGGCCGGTTGGCGCGTGAAACACATGGCCACAGGCAATTCCGGCGGAAGCACAATGCAGATTGCTATACAAAAGATTGGTGAGGTCGACGGCCTGCACAATTGCCGGAGGTGGATCCTTTTTCTGATGCAGGCGCCGACTCTGGAGGATGGTTAAACCGTTTCCGTCGAGGGCCCATTCAACGTCCTGCGGACAACCGAAATGCGCCTCCAGTTGCAGACCCCAACTTCGCAATTGCTGTAATTCCGATTCGTTGATCAGGCAATTGTCCGGTAAATCAGTTTTTTGCCGTGAGATAACAGTATCTTCGCGCGGTAAATGATATTTTTGGGGAGTCCGTGAGCCATCGACCAGACCCTCCGCCAGGCCTGCCACCGCATAAACGCCAACGGATTCAACAGCCGCAGGGGTTGCTGGGTCAAGGGTATAAATAACCCCGGAGGTTCGCGGCTGGATCATGGGTAAGACCAGGACTGCCATTGCGGTATCCGCATCACTTAATCCGTGGCGGATGCGGTAACTCACGGCGCGAGGACAATATTTCCCGGCGAGGACCCTTTTGTAGGCGGCAATAATTTCATCAGGAGGAACGTCGAGTTCACTGGCATACTGTCCGGCAAATGACACCTTACCGTCTTCCGCCAGGGCACTGGAACGAACGGCGAGCAGCTGGACCGGCTGCAGGGAATCGGCGTTTTGTTCTATCAGGCAGGCGATATCCGCCGGAACCTCGGCATCCAGTATAAGCTCCTGCATTTCACTGGTAATACGGATGATCGTTTTGTTATCATCGGCCTGCACGAACGTAAGACGTGCGGCGAGTTCTTTTTCTAATTTGTTGTCGTACATGAAGCGATGAAAAGCGTGAGCGGTGATGACAAAACCGCGCGGAATAGGAACGCCAATCCGGCCAGTTGCAGAGAGATTGGCAGCTTTGCCGCCGGCAAGCTCCGGATGGTCGGCCGCCTCCTCCAGCCGGAGGATATATGGTGGACCCAATTCAGGTACGGCCGGAGCCAGCAGCACTTTGATTGCTGCACTCAGTTCAGCGTGTTTTTCAAGTAATTTCCAGTAAGCAGGAGGATTCATGGCATGAAGCTGTCCCGCCATGGAACCAATCGAGTCAATAATCTGGTGGCAAAGATGGCTTATCCGGTAATGATCGGCGGGGTTGTGGCCAAAGACATGCGATTCTAAATCAGCCAGCAGATCAAGGGCCTGGCTGTCTAATCGTAAAACCTCGCGAAAAGCCGTGTATTTATCTTGCAGCAGACGGCCGGGTGAGAAAATCTTCATGAACCGATATCGCCAGAATCGCCAGAAGCCTGCTGATTCATTTTTTTCTGCTGAAGAAGTGCTCATCAATGCCTCATACGGACGAAGCCTCAGGCAACCTCAACCTGCCCGGCAAGTCTTGCTTTTGTCCCCGAATACCAGCTGAATTTTCTCATCACGCTGGAATATATCATCCTGGTCGCAATATAGAGCAACAAAAAAGAGGGGAAATATTCTACTGTGTTGCCGAGAAATGGAAGATGGACAGGGAGTTCCAGAGGGGCATCGGCAAATCGCAGGTTCAGCCAGGCGAGGGCAAAGGGCATTGGCCAGATAGAGACACAAAAAATTGCTGCGCCGAGGGAGAATGAGTGGCCGAAGGCATCGAGAGCCTGGCTGTTGACCGCCTTGTAGCTCTCTTTATCACCCATCATGAGGGCTTGTTCCGAGAGATTGTGATGCCGGTCCATTTCACCCTGAATTTTTTTTATATATTTGGTGTTGAAATAGGTAACCAATGTAGCTGAGAGATCGCCAAGAATAATACAGTACAAGGCAAGCACAACCACACCCAAAAGATATCCCGCCGTTGGCGAAGGTAGCCAGCGGAAGGGCGCGATGAGCCAGGGATCAAAAAAAAGAGAAAACGAGCTGAATGTCATAAAACAGGCTCCAGGAGTTGGGCCCGGAGCCTGTTACCCCGAAAGCCGATAGAGATACCTTTACAGATTATTTTCTTTAGTGACTTAGAAATAATCTGTAAAGATGTTAAAGACGCAGGGCCGATTATATATTAACCGAACATTCTGATGTTGAGAAAACCTCTTAAAACATAATCAACGCCAACATACAAAGCCAGCACGATAAATAATCGTTTGAGCCAGAGATCGGAGAAATATTTCGACGTTCTTGGCCCGATAACCGAGCCTACCGCGATACCTACAAGTTCCAGACCAATCAATACCCAATCGAACTGCACACCTTTGGATATAAGCGTAATGATACTGGTAATCATGCTGATCAGAACAGCCAGAGCCGAGGTTCCGGCTGCCAGATACATCGGCAGTTCGGCAACGCTGGTCAGAAAGGGTACCAGGAGAAAACCACCACCCACACCGAGAAACGCAGCAACAGCAGAAATGACGATACCACCGAGAAAAGGGATAAGAGGATTAAACCTGAACTCAACGCCGTAAAAAGTGAATAAAACTTCCGTCAGGGAAAATTTTGTTACTTTGACACCCAGTGCAGCGGTATCTACTTTCTCGCCGCTTTTCTGTTTTTTTACCGTTGCCTCGAAGGCCTGTGCGGCCGACTTGGCTTTCTTTTTACTGGCCTGTCCTGTGGAGGAGGTTTCATAAAAAAGATATATGCCGAGAGCCAGTACAAAGAGGCCAAAATACCCCTGATATTGCGAGAAGGAAATTTTGCCGGCCGTGAGGGATACCGAACCCCAGGCACCAAGAATGGAGCCAAGTCCGAGAGATACGGCCAGTGGTACAACGAGACGGCCCATGCGGTAATAGTTAAATGACGAGATAAGGGCCGACAGGCCAACAAGATACTGGTTGGATCCGCGAATTGAGTCGGTGATAGCCTTATTCAGTGCAGGAGCGGTATCCTTGAAAGATTTGGCATAGCCGCCAAGACCGAAGATACTCATATGCCCGACACCGGCCATGACCCCGCCGAAGGCACCTACCGTAGAAAAAATCCAGCCAACCCACACTGCCCAGAAAAAGGCGACAATCAGATTTACCTGTGGCCCTCCGGGAATACCAAGAAAGCCGGCAGGTTTACTGGGATCAATCTGACCACTGCCGGTTCCCGCCGGAACCGAGGCGATAGCGTCCTGTAGTTTGCCGGCCCAAGCCGGTTCCAGCCACATTCCAATGGCTACGACAGCCAATGCTGCAAATAAAAAAAATCGACGATTCTTTGTCATAACTCTCCTCATGAATTAAAAATAATAAGTAATACAGACAGTAAATTTGCATCCTGCTGTTCTATTTTCTCTTCTTCGCCCTCCTTGAGTAAAAGGTCTCAGACCTGTTCAAAAGTGAAAATACCGTTTTTTCATGTGCATATAAGGTGTTATCTTTTGCAGCAAATATTATGCCAGAAATGACTGACAGCTCGTCTGTTTTCTATGTAAACATTTTATGGCAAACAAATCATGAAGTAGTTACTCGCTGGTCCATAAAAAATAGGGTTCCGGTAAAAAAGATCGAGGAGAATTGCACCCCAATGATTAAAAATATCGGGGCAGGTTGGAGGCATGCGAATGTAGAATCAGCCTAGACTAATACGAGGACGTGCAACAATTATAGTGCATTTTATTTCTCAAATAATAGATATACTTATTAATTACTCAAAGTTAGGGGGATGCCGCGCCTAGGTTGCGGTGCAACGGTATTGTTGCATGTTCCCGTTCCTGTTCCCTTTCCGAGGTCACAACACCGGGAGTCGGCAGAAAACATGGCCAAGATGCTCGGGGAGCTGAGGAAGAAGGGCTCATCTTCTGTACTCACATAAACGGTGCATGGTTTGAAGTGAAAAACGGAGGATCGTGCCGGAGGATAGCGGCAATGTGCGGAGATCGCTTGAAGGAGCTCTCCAGGAAACGTCGTATTTCACCCCGGTTCCATCCTTTCGGGTGGCTGAAATTACGGTAAATTGACAGATCTCCCTCATAAAAATCGGTGATTTCAAGGCTTGCAACCTCCTGACTGCAGGCAGGCAGGTTAAAGATTGCCAGGTTGAGAAAATCAATGGCCTGGTGGTGTTCTTCTACAAATAACTGAGTTCGTTCAGCTTCCGAGCGACCCTCGGCCGGGGTACCGAACAGCAGATAGACGTAGGTCGCAATACCGACCTCATGCAGGTTTTCCAGTACTCGTGCGGCAAGTTTCAGATCAATTCCTTTATGCATAGAGTTTAACACCTCTTGATCTCCTGATTCGAGACCGAGCTTCAGCATACTACAGCCGGAAGCATGCAAACGGCGGCAAAATTCCCGGTCGGCAAGGAGCGTGTCGATGCGGGCAAAACCATACCAGGGTACAGGTGGGGGATTGTCCGCCAGAGCCTGCAAAGTTGATGGGCTGAGCGCATTATCGAGCAGATGAATGAGGGCAGGAGAGGTCGTTGCGGTCAAGGCGTGCAGATCGGCTATGGTGGTGTTCGGTGCGACGTGTTGATAGGGGTTGTCTTCACTTGTTTCCGGGCAGAAGCTGCATTTTTTCCAGAAACAGCCAAAGGAACTGGTATAGGGAAGGATGAAACCGGGAGAAAGATAGCGGTTGTTGGTTAAAGGAGTGAAATCGGGCCGCACATGGTTCAATTTTCGCTGCGTTCCCAGCAGCTTCAGCAGCGGCCCTTCCCCCTGACCGCCGATAAGGTGGTCCACCAGCCCAACGAAAGGATTGCGCCACTGCGGTTGGCTGAGCCAGGTGGTGATCAGGCCGCCGCCCACAATGATTTGTACTTCCGGGTGCTGCGCTCTCAGATAACCAATCATCGCGAAGGTGCACAGTGCCTGGCTGAGATAGTTCAGGGAAAAGCCAAGGTAACCGGAATTGTCGGTGGCGAGCAGTTCCTCCAGTCTTTTGCTGAAGTAAGGGAAAAAAATATTGGTCGTGTATTCTTGAGCGGCCAGGCGCAAATCACCGCTCTTTAAAGGAGATTTGGTCTCGTCCTGATAATTGGCCAGCGACAGCTGCAGGCCAGACCCTTTCCCCGCGATTTCGAGTATACGGTTAATATCCGCTACTGCCCGTCGATATCTGTCACCATTGTTGTAGGTCTCTTTCGTCTGCAATGCCGAAATGTTTTGTTGTAGATGTTTATACGCCCTTTTGGACCAGGTATCTTCAGCTGGCTCCGCTGTATTTAATACGAAATGCAAACCTTCGATATTCATGTCGCAGATCGTGCACGGGTGGCCATGAGCATCAAGCGCAGCCGAGAGATAGGCAAGCGCTGCCGGTGGTTCGCAGGGCTTGGTGAGCGGTGGGTGGACGATCAACATGCAGATTCCTTTGTTGGCGTCGTAAAAACTCTTCATCTGCTTCGTTGTACCCCAAGGGCACTTCCGTTGGGCGTTGCATTTTATATCATTACGACGTACTCTAGTACGCCGAAATAATATAAAAATCTTACGCCTCGCATATGAAGCTTTTTACTTAGCCATCTCTTATCTTAGGTTTTTAGGAGATTATCGTTTTTTTAATTCCTTACTTTTTCTAGCTTCTTGCCAAAGTTGTACTATACTGTATCCCTGGTTTGTAGATGATCAATTAAAAAAATCAACTGGATGTGAGATATGATGATGTTTTGTAAAAAATTGGCACCGATGTTAATGCTATTTATGGCCTTTACTTTGCTGGAAGCTGGATTGACGGCGGATTACGCTGATGCCAGGTCTTTTGGGGGCGGCAGGTCCTTTAAAATGACCCCCAGGACTCCGAGCAAGAGTATGGGGTCCGTTGCGCCGAACCAGAAAGGAGGTAGTTTTGGTCGTGGTCTGGCCGGGGGGCTCCTTGGTGGAGCACTCGGTGGGATGCTCTTTGGGTCGATGTTTGGCGCCGGAGGCTCGGGCATGGGTATATTGCCTCTGTTGATTCTGGGGGGGCTCGCCTATTTTTTGTTTAAAAGGTTTTCGACAAAACCACGGCAAAATAGCTATCA